>JAABUP010000679.1_pt1 | contig 72831 bp, 90 predicted proteins | sample 5559201 | NCBI WGS metagenome assembly JAABUP01 (sample SAMN10711887, study PRJNA513373) | rock metagenome | isolation source: Antarctica rocks | place: Antarctica | reverse complement strand
CAACCTACCAGACTCAGGTTTTGCTTGTGAGGAAAGACGTCTAGTAACTGCACAATGTGCGGCCCATGCAGCTCTTTCAGGAGCTTGATCTCCCTCAAAGCTGTCACATTGACGCCTTCCTTGGCTTTGCCAAGCCCAATCTTCTTGATGGCCACAACTTTGCCAGTCTGTCATTACAAGTGATATATGAGCCAGACACAAGAGTAGACATCAAGCTGATTGATAAGGCTCCATCAGTATGTTGCCAGTACCTCTTTGTGAGTGGCCTTAATTACCACTCCAAACGTTCCTTTTCCCAGAAGAGTCCCTTTGATGTACTGATCCATGGTGCGCTGCGGTAAGACTCACTGACAGCTATCCGCCCAAATGCTGCTCATGATCATTGTGAGACCAGCTCTTTCAGGTGCTCAGATTCGGCGTTGCTTGTGCGTAGGATTGGTAGCAGTGATCACAGACCTTGTGTAGGACTCCGTATAAGCTGTGAATATGCTTGCACTGAGAGTCCATAAAAACGATTCGATGCAGAAGCGCTTGCATGACACTCACTCATGTTCAAGTACCGCACTGCCTGCCGACATCAGGCAATCAGCCAAGCTTGCAAACAGAACGAAGTATGTGCAGGCGTGCACAAACTACCAGCGATACAACAGATGGTCACAAGTGCAACGTGTCCAAGCACTCATATGTCGTGCAGTTGTTGCTACTTCCGTCTGCCGTCTCAGAATTGCATGCAGGTAGCTTGCATGTGCTTGCATTCTTCTTTTTGAAGAAGTTTGTATCGCTTCTGAACGCGGAGCTCAATCCAATTCACTGCCGCTGCACGGCAGCTGGTCCGATCCACTAGTTTGAGGACTCTGCGCAGAACGTAAGCGGCCCATACGTGGTGTGACCGGACACCAGTGGGTGATGGGTGCAATTAGGCAGTGGCTGCTGTTCGCTGCCTTGTTGTCGTTGTCGCTCTCGAACGGCGTCTACAGTCAGGACGATGTCGATGACGTCATTGAGGAGGATGTAGATATACCAGACAAGGCTTTTCTGCTTGTAAGGCATAAGATAGACACTGTCGAGCTTGTCCAAGGCAGAAACACATCTGTAGTTGTTGAGTTGTACAACGCAGGCAACAGGTATGAGCAGTACCCATGAAAGAGACACGTTGTGTGTTTTCTTCATCCGTCATGCACACCCCAGACTAGAGTGCAGCCCCAATGCAGACCTGCACAAGGGGAAGTCTCAGCTTGATCTGTGCTACACTGCAGTGCTGCCACAGACATTGTCCTGAAAGGTGCCCAATGGCCTCTTTCCGACTTTGAAGATAGCGGTGGAGTTGCTTCGGGATCATGGAGCAAACTCTCCCCTGGCGCAACTGTTCGCGTGGAGTACTTCTTGACACCCAAGGCATCAGGGCCATATCCACCTCTAGACGCAACTGTCACATACAAGGCAGAGACCGGTGCCAAGCCACAGGTCCGCAACTTCCATGCTTGGCTCGGAACTTCATGCGTCAACAACATATAGACCTTGTGCTGGTCCTGCAGGTTGCCTTTGGCGCAACACCTGTCTTGTACATCCTGTCTCCAACCCAGAAGCTGATGCGTACAGCACTCTACGTGGTAAGCACACATTTCTTATCAAAGGATTCTCCCTTTCTACTTGGGAATGACTCAGATGAACCATCCTGATGCATACATGCAACCAGCTTACAAATGTTGGTTGATTTTGATGCTGCAGGGTAGTTATTTATCCCTTGGAACTGTACGAACTCCAGAGCAATGGATGTGGGCTGGGTCTTCTGTTGGAGGTGGTGCCCTGTTGTTAGGTGGATACTGGGCCTACACTATTGCAACAGATGCCAACAAGAGGAAAAAGTACAGAAAGGCCTTGGAAGAAGTCACCAAGATGTCATAGCAACATGCTTGCTTGTAACGGATGCCCTCAACAGCCTCATTATAAGTGTACAAAAGTGTTTCATTTGCATGTCTTGTCAGATACATCTGCATGCAACTTGACACGCTGCAAATTACACACCATCACTACTGATATGCATACAACACATCCTGTCTTGTCACATAGCAAGAGACACAGAGAGCAAATACCCACAGCTCATACAATCACAGCCTGGTCTGCACATTGCACCTTTTACTTAGTCTACTGCACATACAAAGCAGGTCATCCAGGTGCAGTTGGCCTTGTGACAGACACTTGCGCAGCAAATGTTCGTCTCCCAGGGCTCTCTCTCCTCAGTGCACTATCTTCATCATTTCCAGCTGTGCTGACATCACCCAGCAGATGTTTTGCGTCCTGCACTATCTCATCAGCATTGTGGGCTGCAGGCCTGCTGCTCTGTGCATCATCACTCTGTGGTGTGCCCACCATTGCCATTAGCGCATGTGGTTCTGAACTATTATGCTCGTGTGTGGGTGAGTCTGCTTCATCAGCCTGCTCTGTCAGGCCATGTGACTCTACACATGACACATCTGCGGGGCCCAATGCCACTGGGTGCCTGCGCTGCTGACTTGCAGGCAGCAGGTCGCTCCTTGCAGAATTCTCATCTGCAGTTTTGGGTGTCATCGTGCATGATGTTCTTAGCGCTGAGTGCCTGATAGTATGGCTTTTGCTTGAATGCTGCAGCCTGCCTGCTGATCCTGTTGAGGTCCAGGCTGCCATGCCTTGGTTGGTTCTGTCTGCCAGAGGTTGACTTGTAGACGGTTCAGGCGTGGAAAGACTCCCCTGCAGAATGCAGACCCCTCTGAACACATGCAGGCACATGGACTCCACAACAGATGCAAGTGTGGGTGTTTTTGATGTTGTACACAGTGTGAGACCGTGCGTAGCTGTACATGTAATAACACATTCTGCAAAAGAAAGTCTGGCAGTAGCCTGCAACTGAGCTTAGATGACCAGAATAGCTCTGGTTTGAGCAGCACTTTCACAGCAGAGAAACGTGCAGGTGACCTCAACGGGACTTGATTCAATTATGCAGCAACCATACCTGAGCTAGCACAGACATGAGCTGCCATTCCATGTCCTCCTTCCTCTTCATCAGCTGCTGATTCATGGCCATCTGGTTCTGCAGCTGACTGCCACGCTCACTCAAGCTCCCCTGCAAAACGAGCACAACACCTTTTGAATTGAAATCATATGGGTGTCTGCAAAACTGCTTGCACAGCATTCAAGTGAACCATGACCAGAAGTTGTTCAGCAAATGTAAGCTTACTAGGCAAGCGTGAGAGAGACACCTAAAACATGGTGGGTAATATGCATTGCAGCGTCAGGCATACAACATGCCACAATATGATTGTTAGCCAAGGTTATGCGCAAGGTGCAAATACAGCTCGAACATACATTACAACAGACACGCTGGCAACATCACATAGCATGCAAATTCAGCCATGGATAGACTGGTCAAGCTGCCCACCTGCAGGCTTGACACCTCATCTTGCAAGGCAGCCATCTGATCTACCAGGCCGTCAACTCTGCTGCAGGCTGCCTCTTGCTTCATCTGCAAGTGCTCACATGCTGTGAAGGGGCGGGTGTCATGCATAGCAATGGCAAATGAGCCAAACAGAGTGTTGCCTGCCGTTGTAGGGACGCTACAAACGCTGGCGCGCTTGGTATGGCACTTACATGCTGCAGGGGGACGCATGTGTTGGCAGAGTTTGCCTTTTACATTTCAAAAAGTGCTTTTTGATGCAGCCCTTAGCACATCCATGGTTTGCCGTCACTGTTGCATATCTTGCGTATGTACTTGTGATTGGTTCTCACATGCATGAAATGTAAAGCCTTGCTGCAAATGGCGTTGGCTCATGATGAAGAACATGCAGAGGAAGCAATGGGTTGCCGGCTTACCCATGCCTCGTTACACTCCTGCCTCATGCTTCTGGACCCCTCCATCAACACCCTGTTCTCAGCTGCCAGCTCGTCACACCGCTGCTGAAGCTGTGACAGGCTGTGCTGTGTGGCAGCAGCAGCCTCTTGGCTTCTGCAAGCATCAAAGAACAGTCTCCCTTTGGGCTGTGGCCTATGGTCATAGCTCCGGGCTGCCGCCTTAGGAGGCTCTCGTTATGATTGCTGAAAAGCGTCAACTTTTCTTTTCTTAAAGGAACAGTCTGCGCCTTTCAGCAACCATGAGGGGAGCCTCTGGAGGAAGCAGCCTGCCTCAGCAGCTCAGCAACTGCATGACCCAGCAGTGTGTAATGTCCCATAAGCGATGTTGTGTCATTTCTGTGCTGCATGATGTTGTGTCTGCATGCAGGTTTATCAAATGCTCAGATTGACAGCAGGCCAGACAGAGTTCGTGTCATGTGGTTTTGAGGATCGGCTGGAAGTTTGCCAGGGCTGTCAAAGCAAGATATCCATCTTGATGTTGCCTGCCAATGATCATGTGTTCACCCAGCCAAGAGACTGTAAAATACTCTCAAGAATGTAGCAAGAGCCAAGTTGTACATGCAGCACACAGGGTTTTGCTTGTGCAGCTTTGCAAATGCAGAGTGCATGCTGGAAGGCTGGAGCACCAAGGCAGGGTCAGGTTCAGGAGGCCACGACACAGGAGGAGCAGCAACAGCGTCTGAAGCTGCGCAAGCAGTGTAGCATCAGCATCCAGACTGAACACGTCTTTTGTGCTGTCAAGGCAATGAAAAGAGGATGTACGGCTATTTCAAGGGCAGCACAACAAGCAAAAAGCCGTCCAGGCCAGCAGCACACAGCTGCTTGGCACAGTAGCGAACAGATGCTCGGCACAGCAAGAAACAGCTGCTTTTCTAGGTATCAGGGTAGCAGCTTGTCCCTGGGCAGCAAAGCTCAGCAGTCACCAAACAAGATGAAACTTTGATGCTAACATGATACAACCCAGCAGACCAAGCAGGGCTGCCATAGCACAATCAGCATCACGCTGTCCAGACCAAACACACCTATCCAGTGCTTGCTGACATCTGCTCAGCTCCTGGCCAGTCTCCTCAAGCTGCTGCTGTTGCTGGCCAAGTTGCTCCTGCAGCTGTGAGGTGTGGCTGTATGCTTCATTCAGGGCTTTGTCGTGGCACGCTTTCAGGCCATCCAGCTCAGCTTGTAGTAGCCCTCCATGACTCATGGCTGCCTTCACCCTTTCCTCCACTCCTGCTCTCACCTGGCATCACATGCACACCACATCAGAAAGCGCCGCCAGCAAGCTTGCTTCTAACCCTCCTCCTGGTACACTGCAACGCATACAGTCCGTCCAAGCATGAACATGACTCACAGGCCGTGTTCCCATCAGAGCGTGTGTCTCTTGCTGTGTGCTTTTTGCCACAGCTGCTGTTATGCTGTCAGAAAGAAATCGTCGCTTGCTTTTGCAAGGCGGGCCAAGGCAGAACACTGACGTGGTGACAGCCCTGCCAAGGTCTAAGTCAACAGCTGCCTTTTGAATGAGCATTCACGGTGAGTCCTGAGCAGACAGGAGAACAAACAGGTCAACAAGGTTTGGTACCTCTTCAAACCAGGGGCCCCGTTGTTCCTCCACTGCCAAGCGCAGCTCATCACGCTCCTGTATTGCTGAGGCAAGGTCCCCTTCACACCTCTTCAGGCGCATGAGAAACACCAGGTTGTCTGCAGTCAGGGACGCAACCATTTCCTGATGCCGCTCTGCCACTGCTTTAGCCTTTGCTGCCTCTGTCTGGAGACCCTGCACCCTGCTGCTTGCGGCCTGGGCAATAATAATAGTAATAGTTAAAGCGTGTACTTAGCCAGCAGGCATCAGGTACGCGCGACGCAAGTCAGTTCCCTCCAGACAGGCTTGTTCAGAGCATCAGGGTGGGGCGGTTTAACTTTAACTTGTGAAAGTCAGACACAACATCGTTCCAGACAGTCCTAAGTCTGCCACGACCGACAGCCTGGGCAAGATGCACGAAGAACTTCAGATGTGCATGTACTGTTGTTTGCAGTGGCGCAAAAGCTTGAGCTGTGCTTCAGTCAGTGGTGCTTCCAACTTCTGATTGTGCTCAGCTTTCTGTTTTGGCTGCCTGGTGTTGTCTCAAATTATATTTCAATATTTGTGCTTGCATAGCCACACAAAGGGAGAATGCTGGACATGACCCTGGCTTGGCAGGAAAAGGACGGTAAGCATGTGACAATGGGGGCCAAATAGCCGGTAAAAAGACATAGGGCAATATTATGACTGACACTGGCCAGATGATGACAAGATTGACTACAACCTCTTGTGTCATGCCCTGTATTGCAACAGCAGCAGCACATCACAATAGCACATCACACAAGCACTGTGTCTCCAACTGTACATTGCAGTCAAACCTCTATGCAGTCAGGTAGTTGACCTTATATCAGCAATCTGCCTTGCTGGTCTACCTGTTCCTGAGCAATGGCTTGAGATGCAGCGTCCCTCAGATGCTGTGTCTCAACGAGCATGTTGTGCATTTGGCTCTCAGCTTTAGCAACTCTGAGTTGCGCTGTCTCTGAGTCATCTGCTAGAGTGGCATGTTGGCACCTCAGGCTTCTGACCTCAGCTTCTCGGTCAGCTGCCTGTGCATGACAACATGCAAGCCGTGACTTCCAACATAACTTTACCACTTGGAGAGTTTGCATCGGTAGTCTTTGACAGGCCAGCAATGAGACAAAGCATGAGGGCATCATAGACAGCAAGTAGGCATGTGTGCATTTGCTGACTGTATTTCAGCCGTTTTGCTGCAGTGCAAGATACATGCATAGTGTTGGGTGGGCTGATGGCAGCACACAAGGTGAGCATCGGTCTCAAGGAATGGTGAGTACCTGCTGCCTAGCAGAGTCCACGTCTGCCGTCAGCTGATGCCTCAAAGCTTCAAGTGCAGAGATCCTCTGAAGGCTTGTCTGCAGTGGCCCAAATTGTTACATCGCTTGGCCCCGAGCTTTCTGTGTGCTATCATTGCTTGCTTGCAAGTGTGTAGCAGTGACGTGTATGCAGCGTAGTGTGCACGGCAATGCAACGCAGGGTGGGTGCACAATTCAGTTCAATTGGTGACCTGCAGCAACCCTTGATGCTGTTCCTTGTCAAGTCTATTTTAGCAGGGACAGAACCTGGAGATCGTGTTGCACATTCTCCAGCAGGCCAACAGCGTCTTGCTTTGCCAACTCAGCTGTGTCAACCTGTGACTGCCAGTGGCTGGTCGCAGAGTACACCTGGCTGGCCTGCATCAAGAGCTGATCCACACTCTCCTTGCCCTTGCTCAAACTCTCTAGGCTTTTGTGCTTTCTGCGCTTCAGTGTGGTGAAGGACATGCCCTACAAGACAGCTCACAATCATGACAGTCAAGACACCTTACGCAAACTGATGGCACCCCGGAGTCCCTCTCAACGCACAGTCATGCGTAACAGACTTGCCTTGATATCCTCCTCAGGGTGACTGAACACATCATGGGCAGTTTGAAGGGACTCTGACAAGCTTTTTAGGTGTATCACAAACGAATCCCACACATGCTGCACATGACTATGTGATTGCATTTGCTCAGAGCTCAACACTGTCAGTGCAAGCCACAGATCAGGGATCAAAGATCAGCTTGCTGGTGCATATGCACGCCTTGGCACAGCTTCCTTCGGCGTCAGCATCGTCACTCCTGCGACTTCGTACAAATCACCACCGTTTTCGATCCCCTCACCCGACCGTAGCTGCAGAAATTGCTTGTACGCTGAAGTGCAGTAAGCTGTCACTGCTCAAATCAAAGTTTGCTACTCTGAAACCATTTATTCCTCATTGAACATCGGACTTGTGTGCAGCGCAGACCATAGCTTCTACCGTGTTATGGCCTCAACAGACTTGATGTGCAGTACTGATTGCTCTGTGGGCTGTCTTAGCTTGGTGAGCAGACTTAAGGAATTGGGCACTGCAGTAGGTGTGGCAACAACCTTAGAGTCCGCAGTTTTTGCTTGTGTGCAGCTGCGTGGCCATTGTGAGCCAAAAGTACATGTTGCTGTTTTTATCGAAGCCTTGCATGCTTCGAAATTGTGCTGCTAACTCACCTTGGCCAATCCCACCATGCTGCGGCAAAGTTGTGTGTGGATCTTATGCCGTCCACATTGATTCTGTGTATAATGTATCACAATCTTCCTGCCAAAGACTCCATGCATTGTACGCTGCCTTACACAGCACGGAGCAGTGCTGTTCTGTGATGTCTACGCATGTGTATAAAGCAAAAGCCTGTCAGGATCAAGCAACATCTCTGCTCACTATTTCATAGCGCTTTGAGGGCGCATTGGTTATGATCTGGTATTGAGAGAATGGCATGCTTGCCTATAATCAGAGTTGGGATGGTGCTGAAAGCACGACAGCGCTGCCTGTCAGGATCACTTGAGGCATTGCAAATGCTTCAGACGTCATACAGCATCAATCTGGTTACAGCGATAATACATTGCATTTATGCCTCCACCTGCTCGCGCAGCCGCCTGATTGTACTTCGGACAGTCACAGAAGAACCAGTGCTGCAGAAGCAAAGACACTCCAGTCAGTAAAGTGGCTGTCAACAAAAAGCTTGAGCTGCAATACATCCAGAAAAACTGCAATCACTAGAACAAGAGTTGTACAGCAGCATATAGCTCGAACATCGGTCCCAACACAGCAGCTGATCTTACTTGAGGGTGTATGCGCCTCCAGCTTGGGTCTTGTTGCATGATTTGCACTTCCAGATCCCAACTGCTTGTCGCTTGACAGAGAACTGCAGCGCAAATCCAAGCTCAAGACATGTTGCAAACGCAACACCACATTCCGTGCATGCTGAGTAAACACGACATGCTAGGTGCCTTCAGTTTTTCCGAGGTGATATGTCATAGCTGATGGCAAGCAAGTATGCTACTGCTTGGCAAGAATGTCCACATTCGGGCTTGACCTTACCTTTCCGCAGAAAGAGCATAGGTATTTGGAGTGCTGGCTGACCTCTGTCTTCTTGATCTGCTTACGCAGACTGGCACCATATCGGGTACCGTACTTGCCAACAATCCCGACCTTTTTGGTTCGCTTCGACTGCAGCAATCCAAACACACTATTGCTGCTGTCTATCGTCAAAACACGCCAAGCTGAAGGGTGCACAACAGCTCATGATGGGCGTTCCATGTGATTTGCCAACATGCCAGGTGTGAACTCAGATCTGGTCGGTTTCAAGGCTGTGAGCTGCACTTGCTGTCGGCGGCTCCATTAAGCATGCAAGATCACTTCAAGGGCGCTGCTTGCGCAGCTTGTGTTCACACAGCGAGTGATGTGTAACACCCACCATTTTCAATGCCTCGACGCCTCCGACACGCTCAGTAAATGTGCCACCGCACCAAAAGAGACTGGAACCAACAGGAGTTACAGTAATCGAGTGCAAATTAGGGTTTCGCCTGAAGCATGTTAGGTCAGGTCGCCGAGGATCATTTTGACCAGGTCACTGGTAGCATAGCACATTAGGAGCGCTGAGCAACATCACTCTGTCAGGGCACCCAATATGAGTCAAGCGTTGCTGCAAGGCTGCTTAGTGGGACCGCAAGCAGGCTTTTCTGGCAGGTAACGTCGGCCCCAGAGTGATCTTTGCAGGGTCGCTTTGTTCGCTTTGCACCCACCCTCAGTGTGCTGTGTGTCGCAGAGCTTCCCCACGGCCTCATTTGCAGCAATCTTCAGCATCTTTTTCAGGCTGCACACACTCGTTCCAGTCATGCAGACAGCAAAGCAGGAGGCAGAGGTCAATGTCTCTGACTGTAAGTTTTAGCAAGCCGAGACTCCCGGCCACAGCATGCAGGCAGCTCATGCGTTCACGTACTTTAGCTATTCGCGCGAGAACAGCCTCAGTGATTGTGCACTGTGCTGTAGATTCAAAACGCTCTTACAAGAAAAGTGAAGGAACAGACTGTGGAGAAACTTGAGAAAGCTTTCCAAGAGAGCGCAGTTGTATATGGCATGCGATTCAAGAACATATCGGTAAGGCTGCAGCGTGGTGCTTTGCACATGTCAGCTTGGTATGGTGCAGTCTGTTCATGCATCTCACCTGCGCATGTGCCTCCAGGTCAAGCAAATGACGTCCTTTAGGCAAACTTTGCCAGCTGGAGCAAAAACATATGTGTGCAAGAACACATTGCTATGGGTAGCAGCAGAGAAACAGGGCTGGGAAACCATCATACCAGCCACCAAGGTGCATTTCCCTTCTACCATGCATGCCATCCTTCCTTGAGAGGCACTTGGAGCCCGTCAATTTGACCAGAGTTTGGTCAGCACAGACATGCCTTCAAGTGCATGACCACAAACATGCAGCTGATCAAGCGCAGCTGGATTTATGGAACAGTTGTCTACATCTACACTTGCATGGCACTCCTATGATATGCTTTCACAGCACACTGTGTCATTGTGACTCAGTGCCCTGCATGGACTCACACTGCCTCTGAGCATTTTGACCATCATTGCTGTAGGGAGAGAACGCATGGGTCTTTTGCAGTGAGGACTGCATAGCAGACTCAGTCAAGGCGTATCATGAATTTGAGAAGAAGTTGTTGGAGAAGTACCCTAAAGAGAAGAGGAAGGACATGCATCCGACTGCAATCTCAGGCAAGAATCTGCTGTCTTGCATCTTCAGCACTCTGCAAGTCTGCCCAATAAGCAGAATAAAAATAGGCATCTGCAACTGCCTGTGCAATCAGCCAGCATAAAGCCAGCCTCCAATGCTTCCAGGGCCGTGTCATAGCTTGCTCGTTGCTTCTTTTGTGGTAGCTCTCGGTAACAGCAGGCATTCATACCAGCATCATGCTCCAGTATCTCTGGACGTCAGGTAGCTTGGTTCATGCTTTGTTGTTACAAACGCCATGTGCACAATCAAGCCAGCCGAGCTCAGACTATGTTGCCCGCTCTTTGCTTGCCTTGCATCATCACTCTACATAAAACAGGGATTGGTGGACACATTTTGCAATCCTGCAGGGGCTGTAATGGAACCAAACCAGTTCCTGGACATGGCTGCCTTCAAGAAGCTGGAAAAGATGCCTACCAAGATTGAAATGATTGCCACCATTGTTCGTCTCCTCAACCAGGTGAGAAACATAGAGCTTGCATGTGCATGCATTCACGGGAGCATGTCATCATTGCACAGTATGGCGTATGCCTTGTAATGCAGAAAATGGAGTCTTGATCTTCACAGATTGTACTTGAATGACTGTCCATGCGCTTGCGCTATGTATGGTACTAGCAACAGGTGTTGATCACATGCATGGCTGATGCAGGTGCCAACCAAACTTGCGGTCAGCATCAAGCAGGTCCCCACCAAGCTTGCGTACGGGGTCAAGGCTCTTGCAGATGGTGATGACAACAAAGATGCAGTTGTCTCTGACATCTTTCCCAAACCAGCAGCAGCTGCTGCTGAGTGAAGGGTACCGTGTTGAGGCTACCCACACTGTGGTGTTAGCTGTTCCTGTTTTGGGATAATTCTAGCGTGTCAGTCTTGCTTGATTTTGGGATCATGAGCGCAACAACCTGTTCCTGCCTTCTCACCAACCCTTCTTGTCAGTACATCTCACTGCTGAGATGCTGCAAGCATTCCGGTTGTATGCCACTTACTCACTTTGTTTGCAGTACGCTCTGAGGAAACCCATAGGGGTGTGTCCCACACAGCATTTCATGACATGCATTGCAGCGCGCCAACTTTGCTGGTTTAAACATGGCAAAAGCAGAGTTAGGCTTGGTATACAGTGTATTGTCCGAACTACAGCAGCTTTGACCGCAAGTGTTGAAAATCAGCTCCGCAAAAGTTGTATTCCATACTAAATGCACATCATGCACTTGGTTTGTTCAGGTCTTTGCAACATTGCTTCAATTGACTTGGTATTGCTGCGTTGTGTGCTAGCAAATGTTGTTGCAGTACCATTGCTGCATCCTTGCAGTGCAGCTTCTCCTGAGCTCCCATGCCAGCCAATGGCAACAACAGCTTTTCGACCAAGAGAACACATGCTGGTTCACTCCAGGACCAGCTAGTGCCCTCTTGTCCAGCTGTCTTGCAGCGTCGCTCCAAGACAAGCAGCATGCTCTCTGATGTCGGGCTTCTGCTGACCTGTTCTTCTTCCCCAGCTGCTGTTTTGCAGTCACCAGTCTGCCTGTCTGCCACAGGGTCTGGTCTCACCAAAGCAGGCTCATTTGCTTGTGAGCTAGACGATGGCTTGCTGTCAGGGAAGGTACAAGTAGTGAGCAAGTGAAGGAGGAGACAGGAAAGCAGTACAGTGACACTCGTCGAGGTGTTGGTTGTGTTTGGCTGTGGGAGCACATCTGCTAGGCTGTGCAACAATCCTGCTTGATCTACAGACCCCAGCTCATCCTGCATGCAGCATGTCAAGGTCTAGGTAACAAGCATGTGCACACACAAAAGCCAAAGACCACAGCCGTGTGAGACTACTCACTGAAGCTGATGAGATAGTAACAGAGGCTACGCAACTTGGCCTATGCTGTCAAGCAGCACTGATGGCAAACATAACGACAGCTTCCAAATACACCTTTAGATGCAGAAAACGCGATGCAGGAATGGTCTGCATAAAGCATGTCCATCAGCAAGTAGTGCTCGTGTGCACACACACACCTGTTGTACAGGGCTCAGGTACTCAAACACTTTTGAGGCTGTGAGTGCCCCCGTGACAGCCTGCCTACAAGCAGAGTATGCCACCTGCCAAGGAAGCAGCAGGTGAACGTATGCTGCCAGATCCACTGCTGGGTGCAAGCCTCCAACTGATGGCTTGAGAGCGTCCGCTAGTCTGCTATGGTTGCTGCTGATCAGCTTGCTCAATGAGCAGCTGCAGGCAGCAGCCACAGCAAGCAGAGTGTCATCCACCTGTAGGGCACTGTACAATCTTCTCTGCTGCAGCATTAACTCTTGTGTTGATGGCCAACGAGCACAGAGAGGATCAGAGCGGTCAGAAAGCTCTCACGACAGCAACATGAGCTGGGTGAGCTGCGTGAGTATCTGGATCAGTGAGCTGACACATGAGCTGGCACTGTGCACTCTGACTCTGAAGCAATTTGCTGTGTGGACATGCAAAGGAATTCTATGGCAGAACAGTGGACACTGCCCTGCCTTGGCAGCAAAGCTCCCAACAACAGACAGGCAGGTCAAAGGAGACCTCAAGCGCCGCTTTGCAACATCAGGCTACGGTCAAAAGCGTCGCCAGAGAGCAAGCAAAGCTAAATGCATGGTGCACTCCATGCAGTACCACATGCCAGGAACTCTTGTTGCTAACCCAGCCTGTTAGGACCTAGATCCAACACTGCCAAACAATGACATATGTGTTGCTGGGCAAGCATGCATTGAAGCCACAGCCACCTGTTGCAGTTGTGCGGCTGGAAGTTCAGCAGCCAGCATCACATTGGCCCTCAGCTGCAGCAGCAAGACCAGCATCCTTTCTGCCTGCTGCTCAACAGCTTCAGGCGCACTGATGACAGCGTCATGCAGCAGCTGAATGACATGTTGCCTGAGACTGGTGTCCTGTGCAAAGGCAGAAGCAGTGTCCTGGAGGTAGGTCACAACGTGCGCCAGGTTGTCAGCTGCTTCTCTGACAACGCCTGCAAGGAAGATGTGCAGTCAGGCGTGCACAGATAATGGGCTTCACAACAGTCAAGTGCGTCAGCAGCCAGATCTGGACCACCCAGTGGCGGCAAAAAGCTCAAAACACACAGTGATACACGCCTGCCAAGTGGCCAAACACAGAACAGATGATGTGCTGGGAAGGCACTGGCTGTGCAGACAGGCTCGGCATGCTCCGGGTATTGCTCAGATAACACCCCACACTGATGGGGTCACTGTTGTTGTTTCAAAGGAACAAGTGAGCCCAAAGGAGCACACAATTGCAAGTAAGCAGCTGGTGAGAGGCATGTTTCCACTCAGTAGTCAGGACTGGTAAGCTGCATGTCGACACCAATCTTCATGAATCGCAATAAAGGCAAGTAGCACGTCCAGCTTCGACTTGAGGTGTGCTACATGGCTGTATGAGGTGTGCTTCAGCACTGAACGAGGTGTGCTTCATCACTGTATGGGCAGCCTTGCATGGACCAAGCAACATGGTGTTCTCTTGAAGACAAGGAAATGCAAGCGCCCACAGACAGACAGGCAGCCCACAGGCAGACAGGTGTGATCACCAGCGCCCAGTGTGAAGGACGCCCACACAGCAAGACAGGCACCCTCGGCAGCTGGATCAGCAGACTCAAGCTGGACCATGAGCAGCGGCATGTAGTCTTGACTGGGCACAAAGCAGCCAATCAAGGTGCAGCACTGCTGAACGCTGACGCCCAACTCTGAGTCTCTCATTGCCTATAACACCAGCCAGACAATAGCGTGTTGCGTTTGACTTGCATTACATGCATAAATAAAGGCAAAGTGCTGACATTGAGTGCGAATTGGGGAGGTAACATCTCTTCAACATACTGCTACACACTGGCTGCTGTTTGTGTTGGATGTCCATGGGTATGCAAACATGATTGCTGGCCTTGCTGACATAGCAACAAGAGCCATGCAACAAGAGCCATGATGGTGTGCAGCATCAAGCAATGCTGGCAGCCAAACAGAGGAAGCTGCTGCTGCACACAAGTTTATAGCCAGCTGAGGTAAGCTGTCACGTGGCTGACCGGTGCAAGTACACCTGTGCTTTCAAGCCAGGATGTCTGATGAGTCACAACTGGCTCCACACCCCAGACTGTAAGCTATTCAATAAAATGACTGGTGCAAGCTGCGCAACTCCTGCTCACGTACCTAGCTCATCATGAGCTGGAAAGCGTTTTTACTATTATTATTATTATTATTATTATTATGATTATTATGATGATGATGATTATTATTATTATTATTATTATCATTATCATTATCATTATCGTTAAGCTGCGCAACTCCTGCTCAACATACCTGGCAGAGTGCGGGCAGAAGCTTCAGCAGGTGCTGCCCAACCTGCTCTTCCACATACAACAGGCAGCTCCTCAGCAGCTCAACCGCCCTGCAGTGTCCAGCCTGCTGTGAATTCTAAGTCGTGTTCCCTCAAAGGATTGGCCATAGCTTTGTAGCATCTCTGTGACCCTGTGATTGTCCTGTGGGGTTGGAGTTGTCTCATGCTGAACACAATGCAACATCAGAACGTTTGTGATGCATGCTTTGGTATTGATACATCATTCAGCTGCTGCATGGCCTTGACGCAAGACACAACTGCAAAAGCTACAGTGTATGTCGGCAGAATCTTTCAGACAATTTTGATACAGTCCCCTTGAGCCCTCATGTGTGCATATTCATGTGTGGGCTGACGTGCCCCTGATTGAGCAAGGGGATGACCTGATACAGCTGTCCTGCTGCCAGGACAGCATCTCAGAGGCAAGGGCTCCAGCAATGCCAGGGAAGTGGGACTGCACAAAGATGCGGGAGCCAGTTCTGGGCCTTTCCCTGGAAGGAGCAGGAAGCTGGAAGGCCTGTGTCATGCCATGGACCCTTGTCTTCTCATCTGCATCATACCTGCCTTGCCATGCTGCTGCTGCTGCTGCTGCTGCAGCTGCTGCTGCTGCTGCTGCTGCTGCTGCTGCTGCTGCTGCTTCTGCTGGTGAGGCGTTGTGCAAGAGTGTGCTGCTGTTGTCTGCCTGAGTGGACATGCTGGGTGACGCAACTACATGGGCTACACCTGAAGCCTGAGTGTTGGTCGTGCTGGTTGTGCCGGAGTCTCTTGCCATGGGTAGTGGCAGGTCGTCTGGAGGAGGCAACTGGTGGTACAGCCTCTGGGCAAGGCCTTGCTGCTGCCAGCCTAAGGCATGTGCCTCTGCTGGCAGGTAGTACAGCGTGTCCTGCGTTCAACCCAGCAGTGACTTTGTGTCTCTTTGGCACAGCCCATGGCTGAATTGTGATGGGCCTAGACTGCTGCCTGCCACTATGAAGTCAACATGCAGGTTCATCAGCAGATAGAACCCCATAAGCTGCGTGTAAAGTCTCCAGCTGTGCTCTCATGCAGGACAACACAGACAGCACATGTTGCTCACAGACTGGGCAAGACGCTATGCCAGCAAAGCAAAGAGTACGGTACCTTGAGGTCCTGGTGGTGCTCTTCTTCGTATTGCACACCCAAGTCATCCATGAGCTTCAGCGCAGCCCTCTGCACATCTTTGGAGGTGTCAGACAGCGCACTGAGCGCATAGGGCATGAGGCGTGCATGGTGGTCAATGCGCTCCCGCAGAGTCAGCATCCAGTCAGCCAGCATGTCCACAAATTCCAACCGGACCTGGCAGCAATCAGTCATGAGTGCATGTCAGCAGCATGCCGAATTGAGATGCTAATCACGTCCTGTACCGAATGCACACGTGCCACTTCAGATGGTGAAGGCTGTGAAACCCTAAAGGTGAGAAATGTCGTATGAACACTTTCAGAGGTAAGCAACACAATTTGCAACCCATGTCCCTCTTGACAACGGGACAACATGATCCAGGAGGATCAACTGGCCAATGCCTTGTCTATCTCAACAGCATGCAACACAACTTTGGCTGCAAGTTTGACAGCATGAGCTGTACACAAAGGGCATGGGACAACCTGCACCACAGGGTCAGTGGCAAGCTTGGCACAGAAGTTGACGTGCAGGTCAGGCTCATAGAAGGCCTTGATGGCGATGGCTTGGGGGTCCTGCCAAGCAACCATCTGCAGCACCATCTCGTGACCACCCATGTGGGCCAGCTTCTTCACTGTGCGTATTGCCTCTATCCTGACCTGCAGTGCCAGGCTCACTGTATCACGGGTGAAGCTCACAGCACTCTGTTGTTAGGATGCGGTTAGGATGTGGTTGGGATGAGGTTAGGATGGGGGTAGGATGCAGTTGGGATGCAGTCGGGATGCAGTTGGGATGGGGTTACAGACCCACACAGGCATGCATGATCTGTAGCAAGCTTCATCTGTGGACCTTGAATGGTGTGGATTCAAGCTGACTACAACCTTTCAGCAGTGCATTCACAAGGTTCCGCTGGACAACACAACGTAACGTAGATATAGTGTGGATTGGTGAAATCAGCTGCGCAGACAGCATGTGACGCATGATGCTTGGGTATAATGCTTGTGTTTCAGGTAAGCAACAATGCCCAAGAGGCAGCATGGGAATTCCAGGAGGCCAAGTGTTGCACCTTATGGCGTTTATGGGTGAGCAATGGCATGACAGCAGCCATAAGCTGCTTGCTGACACTGAACAGCATCATGCCCACTGTGTCTGCCAGCTTGTGGATGCTGCGGCAGGCTTGCAGGCAGACTTCATGGTAGCTGTCATCACAACAGTGCTGAAGAATCTCAGTGATCTGTCCTCCATATGGTGCAATTGCCTGCAGGAGGTGCTGATCAGGCAATCGACATCTGATCTGTTGCATTTGATGCTGGTCAAGGCTTCAATGTAGATCAGCAGGCTGAGGCACAACAGACGTCAAAGCATGCTTAAGAAAGAAAAGGAAAGAGGGATTTATGCTTCTCAGCGATCACAACAGGAGCCACCTAAAGCGGCAGCCCAGAGCTCAAGCATGCTTACACTGGCATTGCTCAGAGTACACATCTTGTGTGAGCCCACAGCAGCAAAATGTAATATAATAAACAGGCAACACCCTGCTGTCTGGTGTGCTATGTTGTCGTTTGCGAGAACTTGCATGCAAACAGTGAACAGCGGCAGACAAAATCGTTGTTTGCACATGCAAGTTGGCAAGTGTGCGCTGACGGAGGTGTCACCTTTCTGGCTGAAGCAATGATCTCTGTGACCAGATGCAGCAGAGAAAGCCTCAACTCTTCTGTCTGCTCACCTTGTGTTACCTTAAGCATTGCCAATCAAATGTTGCCTAACATATAAGGTTGGAGGTGACTTGATGCAAGCAGCACAAACAAGCAAATGTGCATGCATCAACTTCCACTCACCTCCTGAGCTTGTAGCCTTTCTTCCAGCACTGGTACAGCATATGGAAGAAGAGCTATTACTGCATCTGGAGCAACCTGCATTGCAGCTTGGATTTGACTTAATACAGACAGGTTGTGCAAGTCTGGTGACATGAACTGTGATGCGGCAACATGCGGGTGGGCATTTGCATACCTGCAGCAGGCTGATGAGCATGTTGATGGAAAGCTCCCTGCATGCTTCCGACTTGTCTCCAAGACCCAACAGCAGTGGCTTTGCTAGCAAGTGTTCTGTGGCTTCTTGAATGACGGTCACTGGCAATGCGGACTCCAACAACAAAACCTGCAGGTGCTGCATAATGTTGTGCAGTGCGGTGTTGCTTCATGCTCTGCATGCAGAGGACTAAGCTGACATGCTTGCCGTGATATGTTGCAGTGCTTGACCGCGTGCTGAGGCAGCAGGAGCCTTCAATGTCTGCAGATCTCTTTGCAATCTTTGCTCAATGCCATCAAGATCCAGCTGACTACAGTCTGAGTTGGCGGGTTTGTTTGTGCCGGTGGTGACCAGGGCGTGGCTTTGTTGATCAGTCTGATCACGCAAGCCAGGTGCGGCACAGTGTTTCAACACGGGAGTAGCGACAGCGGCGTCTGCTTTGACATGAGAACTGCGTTTGGGCAGTGTCTTCTTGTTGAGCTCGCGCCAGAATTTGTCGACGTCTCGTGCAACAGTCATCCCCCCCCCTTGTTGAGAAGTGCACCTCTGATGACTATGCGTAACCAGCTTGTGTCAGAAAAGCCTTTTTCCCGGAAGGCCTACTGGCAGACAGAGTCTGCAACCATTTTGAGAGGAGATGTGTCTGCCGTGACGCTGCGTCTCTGTGCAAAAGCTGAAGAAGACCCATGCTGCTGGCGTTACTATAGGCTTCGAGCGAGTCAGTCGGTGCTTGCGCGAGCCAGTCAGTGCTTGCGCGAGCATGCTTAATCAGGTCTGTAATGTCATGTTGATGTGATAGAATGCAACCTGTGCATTTGACATGATCCTGGCCGGCTTCGGCCGACTTTTGTCCAAAACAGCAGAAGGTTGTGGGCGACATACTCGACCTGCAGTGATTTTTAGGTACACACTGCTTGTTGGAAGTGACGTGGCTTATGAACTGGAAGTTCTATACTGGTTTTGGCTCTTGTGCAGCCATCTCTTCGCAAGCCGGTCCGTATATCTGCATGCTAGCATGCACATGAGATCAATAGCAGGCCCTGCTATGGCCAAAATGTCAGGAGACCCCATCTGGATTGACTGCGATGCCGGTTCAGACGATGCTCTAGGTACAAATGCGGCATTAAACGCATCATTTACAGTCTGCTGAAGCAGTCGCCTGAGAGGATGTTCTTGCAGGGATCATGCTGGCTGCCGGTGCAAAACTGGTCGGGATATCCTCTGTGCGAGGCAACACGGTAAGAGCTTGCACAGTTGGGTCCAATTTTCAATATGGTCTGAGGCTGACTTGATGGTTTGCCAGGCTGCCGACAAAGTGTCAAGAAACGTCCTCAGAGTATTGACTCTGTGTTCAAGGTACATACCGCTGTGCCAGCACATGCACAGGCAGCATGCGCTTTTGCGTTCTAACTAGTGTCATCAAGCAAGGCTGTTGCAATGCAGGCAAGATGTACCAGTCTACACAGGAGAAGACAAGTCTTTGAATGGCCAGCAACAACCCACACCAAAGGTCTAAAGCAATACAATTCCTCTGAACCTTGTAGCATGCATGCACTCAGCAGCTCAGAAGGCTGCCACATGCACCCAACCACAATTGCTGGGGTGCAGAGCCTCATGCTAAGATGCTGTCGTGTAGTGGAGTGGGCAAGATGGACTGAATGACCAGCCAGCAGTCTTCCCAGCCTCTGACAGCATCTCATCCAAGCCAGCCCCAGGTACTTCTATGGTCACACTCCTGCCTTTCTGCATAAATTGCACCACCTCAGCTCCATACCAAACATTGCAAGCAATGAAGTTTACAGCTGCTGCCCAGCACCACATGTGTGGCTTGCATCGTCATTCATGTTGTAGGTGTGAAGTGACCTCATCGCATTCTGAGTGTGTGCTAGCCAGTCACATTGATGGAATGCAGCAGTGTTTCAGCTGTTGATGAAGCCAGCTGTGTGAACATGCAGGCATAGCCTCTGACAAGATGGGTGATGCTGCACGGCGTCATGCTGGTCAGCTGGTCATCATCGCCCTGGGTCCCCTTACTAATGTAGCTGTTGCTCTGCAACACCACCCTGACCTTGCAGCAAATGGTGAGTGTCACTTGGCCTATTGGAGAGCGTTGACCGCGCATAAGGTTTTTCCTGTGTGCTTTTGCAAGACAGGTCACAGCTGCATGAAAGTTTGTTTTTATTTGTCCAGGGGACTGGCACCTGCTTGCCTACTTACTGCAGCATGCTTACAAGTGACCTGATGCTACTCATGCACAATTCAACAGACTGCATCAGCAAATGGATCAAAGCCATATGACCGGCCTTGTGCCAGAAACACACCTGTATACACCTGTGTTTCGCTGCAGCTGATACCAATCTTGGGTTTAGATTTAGTAATGTGCAGCCCTTTTTTGCTGACAATGATACAACCAGAATGCTGGTCTTGCAGTGAAGCGTCTAGTGATCATGGGAGGAAATGAAGCATATAATGACTGGACAAGCACAGGCGCCGAGTTTAACTTTTACTGTGACCCAGATGCTGCTGAAGAGGTTATCAGAAAGGTGATATGCGTTGTGTGCAGGTTTGCACAACATGCTTGCACCAAACAAGTGTATGTCGGAGCAGTCAAACTGGGTCCTGCATGCTTGTAACACAAACTGCATGTGCTGTGTTGCTCATCACGTCTGTAATGTCTTGTTGACCGTGACAGCAAGCATAAAAAATTGCAGTGATGGCAATGATAGTCTCCTGCAGGAATACTGCATCCCACTCCAGCTGCTCACGTGCATGCCTTGTGTGTGACTTAGTCATTTTTTGACACCATTCCTCGTTACTTTCTGCAGTTTGCTGGCAAGACCACTCTACTGACATGGGAGTGCATGCAGCGGAATCCCTTGCCGCAAAGCCTTGCAAGAGCTTTGTCGCAGAAGGTACTTCGCCTGAACCCTTGCAGCATGTCTTGTGTCGGGGCCTGATGCCTCTGGAAATTCTGAAAGCAATTTCAACAACCTGCACAAGATCATCGTGAACAACTCTCTTGCTAGGCAAGTGGATCATGCGCAGATCATGCTAGGCATCAGCCTTAGCAGGAGGGCAAACTGACAAGGACATCTGAGAACACATTGTGAGTTCATAGATTCTTATGCCAGCTTGCCGTTTAGAGGTGTCATGCTGCTGATGCCATGCTTGTAAGGTCTGGAAGATCATGCATATGGAATGGCTAAGGTTGAAGGACATCTGTCTTCGATGTGTTGCAGGATTCAGACAAAGCCCGCTTTGTTTCAGCAATATGTGATCTGGAGTCTGTGGTTTTAAAGCAGGAGGAGGGTTGGGTTCCATGCGACCCCCTTGCTGTTGCTGCAGCGCTGGATAGTTCAGTCATCACAGGTGCCACTGATGTGCTGTGTAAAGTGGAGACCAAAGACACTGACAGGAGAGGCCAGACATATTTTCACAAAATAGCTGAAGAGCCAAAAATCTCAGAGCTCTGTGGGTACATGGTGTCTAGAGTCACCCAGGTTGATGCAAATGTGTTTTCAGCCATGATGGAAACCAGCATGGATGACTGAAGCAGTTTGTTTTCAACCACTGCATATCATCCAGCTGTGCATCACAAGCGCTCCTGAGGTCATCTATCGATGTTGGCCAATTGCACAGCACGGACAAGTCATGACATTGTACAGCTCGTGATACATCAGCCAATGTTGCAGTAGTATTGCTGTTTCCTTGATAGATTGGATCTCTGATACACGTTCCCGAGGTAGTATTGCTGTTTGTGGAAAAGTCTTTTTGAAATGTATCTGGGAAGTTATGCTTACACGATGATTGTTTGAAATGTGTTTTGTGCGTCTCAACGTCTCCAGCAGCGCTGTGCCTTGACATCCGACAGTCAGTCACACGGTTGGCCGCGTGTCTTTCGCGGGTCAATTCATACGATCTGCCGGTTGCATATTCGATCTTCTACCTGTGCCACCTAGAGATCACCACGATCAGGGCTCGCAAACAAGCTACGTCTGGTCCATTGGCTATCCGTGGCATGTCATAGTGCTTCATGCCGGCCGCAAAGGTGTGCTGGACCCTTGCGTCTTACCTGTGCCAGCCTGTGCTTGTCAGCTGTGCACAAACATGACAAGTGAAGCTGGCTGTACAGAGGGTATAGTGCTGGACAACCAACAAGGTCAGCACGTATGGGTGCCAAGCGAGCCCCCAGTGCGTACTTTGTCTTTGCCAATGAGCAGAGAGCAGCCACCAAAGAGGAGCTGGTGGCCCTTGTCACTGATGGCAAAGCTCCTTCAGTAGCTGACGTAGCCAAAAGCATAGGTCGCAAGTGGCGAGAGCTGGGAGAACCAGGCCAGCAAGTGTACAAGGACAAAGCAGCATTGCTGGCAGCTGACATAGCTGCTGCTGCAACAGATGATACAGCAGCAGATACTGATAGTCAGGCTAATGGCAACCCTGAGACAGCTGAGGCTGACAATGATGAGGTGCCTGGGTTGCCTCTGACATCTGTCAAACGCATCATGTGTACAGATGAGGATGTTGCCAGAGTATCAGGAGACTGTGTCAAATCCATGACCAAAGCAACAGAGATGTTCCTGGAATTGTTGGCATCCAAAGGCTATGCTCAGGCCAAGCGACATAAGAGGTCAACCATCAAATTCTGTGACATACATCTCGCATCAATAGCTGACAAAAGGCTAGTGGATATGGGCTTGAAAGACATGTTTGAGCTGGAGGCTTTGTTTGCTGATGCACGAAGTGATGGCAAAGAGAATCTGACAGCTGCCAAAAAGACTGGTAAAGCAGCTACTGACACTCCAGCTGCCAGGCCTATCACAGACTTCTTCAAGGCTTAGAGCCGGGTGGGCATAGTTAAACTAGCTGCAGAGGCCTATGACAGCTGTCTGAACGCATAAGAGCTTGCAAATCACCAAGCGCAGCAGTCTTCACATTCAGCACACAGACCTGTTTGGGCAAATCAGCCACACACAATGTATTGCACAGTATGTTGTGGACGCTTTCCATATCAACCTAAAATATTTCAGCACAATGACAGTGCATTACAGCCAGCCTGTTATTTTGCAATGTCAGGACGTGACAGTGCACCAGACAACGCAGTTGCCCTCTAGGGAGGTGGGGTGTGTGTGTGCATGGTGGTTGATTCCACCAAGGCTTCATTCAGGCTCTGTGCTGATTGATTACATGGCAACCCTCCTTTCTTGGTTGCAAAACGCTTGGCAATTGATTGCGTGCAGACCCTTTGCTAGTGACCCGAGAATTATAAGAGTGATGTTCCACTGATGGCATGGGAGCCAAATTTTCCATCCGCAATAGCCATCGGCATAAATATACACCAAGAAAGATATACAGCAAGTGTGGGTAGAGGAGCCATGTAAAAGTCCAGATCTGGATGCAGAGCAGCCTTCATGCCATTTGTGTCTCGTCAGACGCCGTGACACACATGACACTCGACTGTTCACCTGAATCCTTAAGAGCTGATGCAATTTCACGAATGTGCATGTTGCAGGGAGCAACAGTCTCAAGGCAGAGCTCAAGACCTGCTTTAAGGAATAAGTTTTGGAAATGTGCTTACAAATAACAGGTGGTCAAACCTGCAATTGCATGTTGCATGTGATTTCTAATGCTCCTTCAAGCAATGAATCTGTTCCACCTGCTGAGTCTGCAATCTGTCAGATGTCTAACACCCGTACATGTAATATGAAGATGCATAGCAGAACTAAGACAGCTGGCCACAGTCAGCAACAGCGATAGGCTTGCTAGTCTTGCCACTGGAGCTGCCAAAGGTTTCAACCTTCTGAACCACATCCATGCCCTTGGTGACACTGCCAAAGACAACGTGCTTGCCGTCCAACCACTCGGTCTTGACTGTGCACAGGAAGAACTGCAGTACACAATAACACATTGCCAACAAAAGCCACCCACACCTTCCAAAAGTAGGTACGCATTTAATTATCATATACAGCATTACCTTGCAGCATACTGCACAATGATGCAAATGACGTACGCCAGTCGATGTTCACAACTCAACAAACAGGAACTGCGCTTTTACATTGGTTCCATCTTACCTGTGAGCCATTGGTGTTGGCACCAGCGTTTGCCATAGACAAGATTCCTGCAACAGAGCAGACTTGCTCAAAACATAGCCTCAGCAAAGAAATTTACACATACTTATGTCAACAGCCTGAAAATTCTCAGCAGAGGCAGCCTTTGCACCTGGGCCAGTGTGCTTGAGTTTGAAGTTCTCGTCAGCAAACTTCTCGCCGTAAATGGACTCGCCTCCAGTACCGTTTCCACGAGTGAAGTCGCCACCCTACGGTGGTAACACCTTGAGTGCACAACGTGCGAGAAGCTGATGCAGGAGCGTAAGAAAGCAGCAAATCTTATCGCAGACGATGTCATTGCAGCAGCCCGGCAGAACCTTGGCTGGCATTGGAAAGATGCAGTGTCACTGTGCAAGTCACAACGCACGCCATACATACGCGTCGTATCTGCAGAGTGGGTTTTGATCGCACCTGGCACATAAACTGGGGGATCACACGGTGGAAGGATGAGCCTTTGAAAGACAGAGGCTTTCCTGAGGGTCCCTTTCCCTTCTCACCTACACATTAAACACTTGTTGCAGTGAAAGGCAACTCACACGTAGATCAAGGAACCCGTGCAGAAGCTATATAGCATCGTTCATCGTACTCCCCAACATACCAGTACACAAGCATCTGAAGTTCTCAGCAGTCTTGGGCACCACATCAGCTCTTAGCTGCAGTCATGAATGAGTGTCAGCGTGGCTGGTTGCCTTGCTCATGTATTCTACATCAACGATCCCATGGCGGCACTCACTGTCATCTCAATACGCCCGACGGGGCTGCCTCCAGCCGTGACATCGAAAAAGACCACTGGGTTAGACATGAGTAGTTGCTCCTGGTAACGCAAGCGCTGATCCGTGCAAAAGGGAAGCACTGCACATGGAGCTGCAGTAATATACAATGCCAGATTCCCTTCATGTTAGGTCACCATTCAGCCCTAGAATTTATAAGCCACCCCTCCCGACATTCCCAGAAAGACTGGCGTTGACTGAGCAACCAAAGGGGGGGGGGGAAGGGAAGCAACATTCTTCACTGTCCCTGTGAACACATAATCAATAGCTGCTTCTGCACGGACACACAGCACCCGCAAATATGCCTGCACAGACAGCCATATGCGTGTACACGTGTTGCTGTCACACGTGACGTGATATTTTATTGTAGGGTGAACATAACATTGCTGCACAGTTTGAACAGTACTAGTAATTACTCCCCATGGGATAGAGTACAGTACTGTGGGGTAGACATGTTGCAAGAAGAGGCAACATCTATCTCACGATCATGACGTGAGTTTTGACAGGGATAGGTTAGCTCAGAGCAAAAAGTTGACACACACAAAGCTGAAAGATAGGCAAAGTTCACATATGTATATAGTTGTGTGATACGCTGAAGTGGAACACAGAGCAACACAGGAGAAATCAAAATTCCATGACTGTGAAAGCTATGTACAGAAGAAACCTGGAGGCCAGCACTGCACGTGTCACAACATAGCTGTCACAAAGCGCCATGTTGTATGCATGTGGCATTGTGCAACCATGCGGCCAAACATATCCTGTGAACATAAAGCACTAAGCGTACACAACATGAGCCTACAAACAATCAGGAGAATGCCTACAATGCAAAACATCAAATTCACCAAATCCCAGACCAGCCACATGCCCAATAATCAACTGCAGCCCAGTCAGGTTGCCATTGCAACTTGCTGTCTTTCATTTGAGCCTGTTATTGCAGCTGCCAAGCCTCTAAGCATCTATGGTTGAGACCACAGGTGCTTGCAGCTGCCGTTACTCTGTGGCTCAGTCAAGATCACCTTTGTTTCACTGCAATAACAACAATGGCCACAGCTATTGCTGTCAGCACAACTGTACCTGCATAAATTACATGGTCGATTAGTCCAAGTTGTATAAGTTATAGCTAGCTAGCTCAGCAAGCAAATGTGTAAGCAGTGTCTCAACGGCAGCAAACCTTGAGACAGTGCTTTGGTGAGACATGAAGCTGGAAAGGAACAAGTCGGCCAGAATGTTACTTACCAACAACGTTCCCTATCCATCCTATGAAGTTCTGCCGCTGTGGAAAATGTGGGTGCCGGAACAAAGGCCTGAAAAATCCAATCAACCATGCCAGTGGAAAGATCAGGCCAAGCCAGAAGAATCCCCAGTCGGTTGTGTCTGCAAATGAGTGGCAATGTTGTCTGCAACGATATGTTGGCAGATGCAGCAAGCAAACTGCCAACAATAATCCCTCGAGGTTTGGTACCTTTGGGGATGGGGTCTGGAGGAGGCAGAACAGCAGGATGTTGTGCGCCAGGCGACGTAGAGTCTGCCAGTATCACAAAGAACTCTGGGCGCATTGCCACTGAGGCTGTCTTGTGAGTGCCCAGTTGCAGTGACCGCAACTGCGCTGCTGGTGTCTGCTCTGTGTCGGGCGGAACCAACAACCCTGCAGTGAAGTTACAATGCTGGTGACAGGGTGCAGATGGCAAGCAAGCTTTGGCAAACATGTTTGGCAGTCACCTCACCCGTTTCAACGTCCATTGAGCACTGGTACTTCAAGCTAGCTGCAGCAGCTTGGTGAGGTGGTGAAGTAAGAACCAAAGCTCAGAGACGGTGCTGGAACTTGCTAGTGGTCTGTGCAATCGCACTCAAGACGCAACATCGGTATGCCGAAGCGTGATATGTAATAGGCTGGCTGGGCGTCCTGCCAGGGGCACTGCACATTTGCTGAGCAAGCAAACCCTGAGCGGCAACGCAGCGCACTTCAATGGAAAATGGTGCGTCGGCGTGTCTTGTTGTTTATACGCCTATGAAGGGATGCTTGTGCAGCGAACCAAGCCAGCAAGTACTGCAGCTCAGCGCAAGGACGTGTGCAGTGTGGGTGCCCAGGAATCAGAGGCACCAGACCCGGTAGTGGTGTTTTGATGTTGGTATTTCAGCAATGATCGTCTTTGACGTCGGCAGCGACGATTTGAACCAGCCGCTTCATTGCCGCCAGCACTGTCATTCGCAAACGACGCTCTCAGCACGTTTCGGATCGCTTCTTTCGCAGTCGACTCTGTAGCTGACTTTTCGTATTTTGAAAGAATAATGGGTACACCTCTGTGCATGCCAGCTTTCAACATCAACTTGGCTTGTGTCAGTGCAAGGGACCACCAGGCTAAACTGGCCCTACTGAGCTGGGTTGTTCATCGTATTCTGCACATGCAGAGGCAGACACTTACATGAGTCAGAGCAGGCTGCGCAGTTGCGCATTTTTTCTCAAGTATTGTAAATGCAATGAGGGTTTGTATTGGGTGCCACAGAAACACCTACGGAGCAGGCGCATGCCGCAACTTAGGCTGCTATGACCTGACATGCGTTGCAGATAATGTACCAAATGCTCTGCAGACACATGACGTTAACATATTAGCATGACTGACCTTGGGATCACTTTCTGTCATTTGTTTGGGTGTGTGACTGAAGGCCTTACAGAACACAGCCCTTTTGTAAACAATGTAAATTTGACAGGATAAAAATCAGAACCTGTCTGTCAGCCTTGGTGTTAGGTTTTCAAGACCCAATCCTCAGCTTGAATGACAGTTGATTTTCTATATGAGAGGAGCTTGGCCCCTGTGGTGTTATGCTTACTAAGGCAGTCTACTGAAACACATAACCAGAAAGACTCTTGTACAAAGAAAACATCGCACACATGGCAAAAAGCAAATAACAGGCACACACAAAATTTGACTGACACATCATGTTCTGACTCCTGTCTGCACACTTTGGCACATACGCCCTCAACCTTTAAGGCAGCCAAAGTTTGGCTGTTGCAAGAGCTGGCACACTTGACTGAAGTATCTCATATGCCATTCTACGCAACAATGAGTTCTTGCTATCCAGCTGCCACTCGTTTTGCCCTCATCCTCCAAGTAATGACGTGAACATATGCGCAAAGCGAGCCAAAGTTCAAACACAGGCTTGGCCCTAAACACAAGGTGCACCGCAAGTTGTAGCTTGTGCTGTTCAAGTTGGCCGTTGACATCGCATACAAGCCATCAACTCGTCTTCTTTTGACTAAGCATGGCTAGGTCTATCTTCCTGTCCAACTTAGCTTTTGCAACCCTGATCACATCATAGTAAAGCTCCACCCACTCTGCAGCTCAAGCACTTGCAACTCTGACTACAAGTGCAGCAATGCATTTGCACAAAGCAATAGAGAGACAAGACTTGCCCTGCACTCATCATGAGCTGGAAAGCGTTTTTGTTCATTGTTACTATGAAGGCATGGCTATGCTTACCTCGCCGCTGCAAGGCCCTTTGCGTGTATAGGATGACTCCATTGATTTCTGCTAATAGCTCTTTGAGGTTGACACCGTATGGAGACAACAGCGGCGTGCGCTCTGCACCCAGCACATACTTAGAGCTCAGGTTTGTGGGAGGTTACTGGGCAAAAGCAATATAAGTGATGCGCAAAGCGAGCAAGCCATCACTCAGCCAGTTTCTATGTCCCACCTGCGATTGGCCCTGACTTCATCACCATGTCCTTTGTTTCTTCAAATTCTCTCAGCCACTCATTGAGTATACGCTCAAAGTGCTGTCTGATGCCTTCTGAACAAAAGAAAACACAGATGTGTCAGGAAACATAAACACTGTTGAGCAATGCACAAAAAAGCGCATGCACTTCTGAAAAGAGCAAATATGCACTCCGAGTAGATTCACAGATGCTTTGCTATGCAAATCATGGGCGTACAAGCAGCTGCAAGCACAGCACAAGACACATGTATGTCCATTTGCACTGCATGCCAGGCAGTGCTTATGCACCTGAGCATGCAAAGCCAACAACGATGTGCAGATGCATGTTGCTCAACAAAATGTGCAATGATTGACCTACAGTGCACTAATTAGTCAAGATGCAGCGACAGTCACAGGACTGCGACAAGAATTATGCCAACACAGCATTGTGCTTGTTCTATTTACCTGTGTGCTTGACTTGCGCCTGTATGTTCTCAGCGTGCACGACATTACTGACCCCACGTTTTACCAGAGTTGTGACAGACATATTGGCTAGCTCTGCAGGTGACCTGATGTTGTTGTCCCAAAGATCTGTTGTATAAATGCTATATCTTGGGCTGATCCCAATTAAACACTTGATGAGATCAGCTGCACAGCTGAAGTCTCCCATGCTTCCTGTGCCAAAACAATACATAGCTCACCATTGGGCTTGAAGTCAGCAGACACAGTCAGGTCTATATTAAACTGCAGCACATTACTGCTGTACAGATCTGAAGAACCGCTGACACAGCTGCTGATCAGTTGAGGCGAAACCTTGACATGAGCTCGTACCTGCGTCTGACTAGCCCAAGTCGTCTTGAGTAGCAGCCATTGAGCAACACACACCTGACATATATCTGCACAGTCGGCAAATGAGTGCCCTTGCAACTGGACGTGACAAGTCAACACTTGGGTGACGAGAACACGCGCAAAGATCTGCCGGTGTACAGTGCCACACCTGCAGCCCGACACGCGGTTCTCGAACCAAGAGACAACAACGACCTCCCTAAATTGGATAGCAGAGCTAGCCAACATTTCTAACAGTGTCGAAACCAGTAGTCCAATAGCGGAGTTGTGTCATGGAGGATGATGACACCGAAGTGACACTCGAACGCAATCCGAAGACTGCAAAGCGCCACGCAAAAAGCACATATGAGATGCAGTGTGTGTCATGCAGTAAACTTAGTAAACTGGGCACAGAAGTACGAATGATTGACAACTTGTAGCCAGCGCCGCAAGCTGCTGTTTCCTGTAGATGGCCCCCCGCGATGAAGACGGTCACAACTTGGACAGTGATTTACATGCCAACTTGGCCAATTTCAGAACAAATTCAGTTCTGCCCATCCTTTATCAGACATGTCTCTGTTTGCATTCACTGAATGCACTTTGAGTCAGCACGGTATGCTATTAAAGAAAGATGAAGGTATATGCTATAAAGCTCTGTCAGCTTATGCATTGCAGACATGCATAGTCAGAAAGTATAATACATCAAGTGTCAATAAAAAGGCTCTAGCTTGCAGCCTGTCTCAATCTTGTCCAGCTCATGGGCTTGCACCCAATAGAATGCCCTCCATATCCTCGAAAGACAGGACCCCATGCATGATAACCCTGCAGGATATGCTGCAATGGTCAGCCTCCTTTCACACCAGAAACAACAAAAGAAGAGCGGCTAGGATTATTGCTCAGCCTGCAGGTCAAGGGGCTTTGGCATGTGGCATTTGATGCAATCATCAAACTGCAGGCATGTGATGCAGTCATCAAACTGCAAGCACGTTCTGGGATAATGCCATACTTGTCATCGACTCCCATGGATAGCTGGAATCAATGTCATTGCAACAAAAGCAGGCAGTGACAAAGGCATACCCGAGGTCCTGAATGCCCTCAGGAACTTCTGAGCTGTTGTCTGGACCAAGAGGCGCGTAAGCATGGGCAGTAGTTCTGGTGTCTCCAGAGGTGCCCTGCCCTGATGAAGCAAGTGGGCCGTCTTCACTGGTCACTGAGAAGCTCTGAGAGGAGTGATACAGAGCAGAAGGAAAGTGTGGCTGCTGCGGCTGCGGCAGGCCAGTCATTTGACTCTCACTTGTGAAGCTGGAGCCCTCTGCAGCATCGCTCATATGCCCTGCTGTGTCAGCAGAGCTGCTGGGAAGGGACGCATGTGGCCTGGCAGAGTGTGCCCTCTGCAAGTCATGCATCTCGGAGCAGGGGTGCAGCAAATTCAGGAACTCCTCAGATTTGGCAATGTTTGAAGTGGCATCTAGCCTGACCAGGTCGGCATTGGTCAGGAAATCCAGATCAAAGCTGGGTGAGAGGAGCTCTGCCTGGCACGCTGAGGCAGCGGCCTGTGACTGTGGTGAAGCTGGCATGCACAGTATTGTGGCCATCCAGCACATCATCTGATACCCATGAGCCGTTGGGAGTCTGATCTCCAGGCACAGTGGGCGAACTGAAGGTGGGCCCAAAACCAGACTCACAGATGGAGCCCAGCTGACCAAGATGGTGACTGGACAAGCTGAATGCATCTGAAGCCTGACCAGCTGGAGTCAGCAAGCTGGCAGAGGGGGCAGCAATGGTCTGCCTGTCCAGGGCCGCCTCCAGCAGAGCAGACGAGCTGCCTGCTCTCAGGGCTGTTCCCTGATCAGCCTCTCTGACATGACACAAGCTGCATGGTGAGCTGGGTGCAGCAGGACACTGTGCACTGAGGTCAGATTTGCTGAGGCTCTGTTCAGCAGAAGCCTGTGTGCCAACAGAGGAGGTAGGGCTGTCAGCAAGTGCTGCGTCCAGACAAGCAGAGAGGCCAGAGTCACAAGAGGCCTCAGATGCAGCTGAGGGTGATGCAGGCATTGGGCTGTCACGGAATGCTGACCCTCTTGCGGTGGCAGACGCACTGCTGGGCTCATCTGGGAAGACAGCGCAACCTGCAGACTCGTGCTCAGGCTTGATGGCAACATCAGTGTGGGCCCCCTCTGGGGATGTGCTGTCACACTGCTGCTGGTCTGTGCCAAGGGCAGGGCTGTTGCACCTGGGGGCGTCTGCGTCCTCATGCAGAGCAGCACACTGCAGCAGGGTGGCCACATCAGGGAGCACAGGCTCAGCTACATCTGTGGTGGCCCTGCCAGGTGAACCAACACCATCAATGACCTGATCAGCCCAAGCAGTAGCAGCGTCAGCAGCAGCAGCTGCACTGCCCTGTGTCTGTGAGGCAGGTGACTGGCTGGCTGCTGCTGCCTTGTGGGCTGCTTCAGCAGTGCCACATGCCGAGGGAAGCAGTATGCCTGCTGCAGATGACAAGCCCAGCTGTGACGCTGCTATGCGAGTTGCACGCAGCTGCCTGATGGCTGACACAGCAGGGAAGCTGCATAGACCAGATGCTGACTCAGCTGTCATGACAAAAGGGGCAGTAGGGCCTGCCGGTGGGTCAGGAGGGGTGAGCTGCACCCTGCATGGCTTCTCTGCAAGCTGACTAGGCTGGCTGCCTGCCCTGTGGTCACGCTGCAGACTGTGTGGTGCTGGGCTGGCAAATGTGAAAGGAGGGTGAATGAGAGCGTTGCCTATAGCTGCCTGTGGGGGAGCTGGTGCTGCTTTTGACAGGGCCCTGAGCTGCCCTTCGATTGCAAGCAAAGGGGAAATGTTTGCCCTTGAGGCCTCAGTCTGCAGGGGTGAGGAGGCCCTGCTAATGGAACTGCTTGACTCGCTTGATTGTGCCTGACCTGCTGATGTGCGGCCTGCTGATCTGCTTCTGAGCGTGGCCATCATGGTATCCACTTCAGCCTTGCTGAAGGCTGGTGGGCTATTGCTGCTGCTGCCTTTCATGTGTCCTATGCTCCTTGAGAAGGACACCAGGCTCCTGTTCTCCTTGAAATCCACATAGTCAACTTCAGCAGCTGAGCCCCTTCTGTGGACTGGTCCTCCCTTGGCAGCCTTGACAGCAGCAGGGTGTGATGAGGCTGTGTCAAAATAGGAGCAGGGCTTGATGCTTGGCTTCAACAGCAGTGACGGACCAAAGGTGACAGGGTTGCTGGCACTGCGCAGCTCTTGCAAGGGCATAGCCTTGGTGTCTGGGCCAAGCGCTGCCTGGCTGACTGACTTGGGGTTGGTGACAGGCTGCTTGCCTGCTGCATTGATGCCCACAGGAGTTGCCTTGATGTGTGAAGAGAAAGGACGCCCAGCCTTTGCAGCAGCTTGAAGGGCCTTGGCAGTAGCCGCCAGGTCAGGATCCTTCTTGCCAGAGCGCTGGCTGCGCACTGCTGCACAAGCCTGCACAAGAGGTGGGACACATTCAAGCTACTTTTGACCAAATCTGGAAGAATCACTAAAGTTGTGGGTATGATGTCAGGCATGATGTTGGGGCCAGTAGTATGAACACGCTTGACAGACTGCAGAGCCAAATCCTAGGATTTTGCAGTATGACACCAGCAGCGTGTTCACAGGTATGCTTAGGGGTGTGCAAATCACTTTTCATCAATCATGACTGAATGGTAGCGTTACTGCAATTTCTGCTATTTTACTGTTGGCGTCGAGAAACAAGGTAATTCAGGCACTTAACATTTCCTTTCATTTCAAAGAAAATGGGCAAAACAAGCCCAAACATGCCAAAGTTATGGAGAATTGGTGGCAGTGATAGGTTTCCTCGAGGGTATTTAGGAAAGTTTGACAGAATTACAGCCTGCAAAACCTCTTGAAACGGGTGAATCCCTGATTTGAGGTAGGAATGTTGCTCGAGAATTTGTTCAACTTGGCAGATGCATCTCCCTGAGCAAGAGCAGTGCTTTGCCGCTTTCAAGATTGACAACGGCCATGTATAGCAATTGGACTAAACCAAACCCTAAGTTACTGCGTTGCTTACCAATTGGTGACGTTACTGGGTAATTACATACATTGGTCCAGTGAAATGAGTAATTTGCACATCCCTAGGTGTGCTCAACAGATAGTAGCATTATGCTGACCTCCCAGCATAAAGCAAACAGCAGACAACGTTCCTGCTGAACATGGGATGTCATGTCACGCACACATTGATGCACTTGGATCAGTAAAAGCAATTTTGCCATGCATGTCCAGCAATGCACAAGACAAGCACAGTAAGCTGCTCTCACATGCTTTGCATGCTCCCATCCTACAGTGCAGACAGTGCAACACACAACATGCCATTTCATCCTGACATCAAGCTAGGGGAACAAGAATGTGGACTGACATCTGTAGAAAGACAGTGGAAATGGAAGCCTCACCTCAAAGAACTTGCCGCTGTTGATGTTGTTCTGCAAGACCACGTTGTTGAGGCGCCTCACTTCCCCTTGCCACTTGGCCAGCTTCTCCCCATGCATCTGCAGCTTCTGCTTGTCATGCTTCCTGCGCTGCTGCAACTCCTCAAGCCTCAAGTTCTGCGCTGCCAGCTTGCCCTGCATGCAAATGTGACTTCAATCAAGAAGTGGCATCGATCATGATAGGTGATACAGCTGGTGTGATGTGAAGGGAGGAGGGAAGGGACATGTTTTACGGAAGGAGGCTGGGGGCGCCTGTGGGGGAGAGGGGGGGGGGCGGGGGAGAAGGGGGTGATGGGAAGGTTGGGAGTTGCCTATGGCTTGGAGTGCCAATGGCTGGCAGGGTGAATCTAGGTGAGGCTGACTGTAGTGCCACAGCGCTTGAAGGGTTGGAAATACAGCGCTTGATGCAGCGACAGGGTTGCAAGGTAGAAAATCCTTGTTTTCAGAGGGTTTTTGCGGCATTGAATTGCATGCCAGATATATGCTTGCCCTTTGACAGTGCTGCTGCCATCTTTGCTCTACCCAGACAGCCCACTCCTTGAAAGTTTTGCATCAGACATTCAGGCACACACTAAGTTCATTCAATGCAGCCCAGCCAGAAATCTTCCAAACCAAGGTTTGTATCTATCAATCAGTGGTGACATATCTGATTCTGCACTTGATCATGACTTGCATGTTACCATTGCCTCCCATGTGTTGCAACAAGCAAATGTGATGGCAAATTGTGTGTGAAACGTGCAAGCAATGGTGCCCATGCACAACCAGCAGGTCTGAAACAAGCTCACCTTGAGCAACACATGAGCGTCGCTGAGCTGCTCATGGTCTTTGGCACACTTCACATTTTCCTGCTCAGTTGCAGTCAGTTGTTTCTGCAACTGCAGGACCTGGCCTTTGTAGTCACTCAGGCACTTCTCAGAGTTCTGCTGTGATACCACAGCAGCAGCTAGCTTGTCAGACATGCTGTCCCTGTCTGCCTTCACTTGCTTAAGCTGTTCAGCAGTGCCTGCTAAGTATGCAATGGCGTCTGCCAGTTGCGTGTACAAGCTTCGCCTGTCTGACACAACACGCTGTGCAGCAGCTGTCTTATCTGACATGGCATCTGCCAGCTGTGCAGTCACCTCTTCATTGTGTGCATTGACCAAGAGCAGCTGTTGCTCTGCTGCTGCCTTGCTTGATACTGCGTCGGACACTTCAGCTGATAGATGCTCACTGTGTTCCTCAAGCTGCTGGACATGCTGCTCAGCTGCCAGGTCCTTGTTGCTTCCCTGCAGCTGCTGCATCTGTGTGTGAGCAGCAGCCTGGCCTGCCAGAGCATCTGCCAGCTGCCAGGACAGGTCAGCCTTCTCTGACTTGAGCTGTTGCACCTGCTGCTCAACTGTTTCCCTGCTGGCCAGCGACACCTTCATCTGGAGTGACAGCTCGGCATTCTCAGCCTTGGCTTGTGCATCAGCTGCTATCTGACTTGCCACCACCTGTGCTAGCTGACCTGCCACGCGATTGACAGTGTCGTGGAGCCGCTCAAGCTGAGCTTCAGCTGCTGCCTTGGCTGACAATGCCTCTGCTAGCTCAGCTGTGAGTGCATCACACATTGCACGTGAGACAACGTTGGCATAACGGTCCTGTTGAGCCCGGGTCAAAGACTTTTCCAAGCCTGAGATGAGAATTTGAGCGTTGGTGAGGCGCTCTTCTGTCTGGTTACTCTCTCTGCGGGTGAAGTTGAGCATGTTGGCCAGCGCAGTCACCCGCCGATGTGACCTCATCTTTGCTTCTTTTGCCTGCTGCAGTTTCTGCTCTAGCACATGGGCAGCCTGGGCATCCAGCCTGCTCTGCTGGCACGCAGCATCTGTTATTTCCTCATTCACAGCCACCCTGGCTCTCAAGCTGGTTATCAAAGATGACTCATTGACCTTGGTGTCCTGCAGAGCAGATCACAATCCATTGAATCTCTGTTATGATTGATACTTCAGGGTGCGCAGTGCATCATGGCTGAATAGGTCAATCGCCTCCTGGGGAAGCACCTCTGCTGCATCAACAGCTCCACCATGTCTACCTGTCAACACAACGGTCAGATGAATAACAGTCTCTCAGGAGAAGAGCGGCTGCTCCAACAAATGCTTTCACTGATGTGAGCCTGCCAGCGCCTTCACATCATGACAGGAGGCATCAGCAATGTGCTCCTCATGACAATCACTGATAGCAAGATAGAGGATGCTGTTGTCAGAAATGTGCTCCAAACAAAATTTGGGTATGAAGGGACACAGCTGGACCGTGCTGAGAGATGAGGATGTATCCGGGGGCGCTCAGCAAGCATGTATGCATCAGAGCACCACTGGAGTACATCTTTATCTTCATGTCTCAATGCGGTGCAGCTGTGCCTCTCCATGCCCAATGCTACATGCATTGGCCTTTCCTGATAGACAGTGCGTACATCTGTTCTGAGACTGAACAAGTGACTTTGCCCACTGTACTTGCATTTACAGCTGTGCATGCACATCAGAGAAGCAAATTTTGGGTGATGCGTTCAAACTGAGGAGCATGAGGGCTGCAGGCCTGACTTCACAGGGGCGCATTTACATCACCATGCCAACAAAAGGTTGAGCACATGCAGTAGAGGACAAGCAAGCTGAGTCACACCAGCTATCAGCCGTTGTGTCTTGGAAGGCAGTACAAAATTTGAAACTGTGTCTATTTACTGGCTGTTTGCTGCATTCTGACCACACCTGACAGTTTGATGTGCTTCACCAAGATCGGTTTGTTATTTGATGGCCTTCACACGGCGGTCATTGTGCTTTTACCTCAATGCAGGCTCCTTACTTGCTGGGACAAACACAGATATATTCATGCATTTTGTCAGACATATTCTGTGTAACATGTTTTGCTGAGATATCTTCTGTGTTTAGGTGCACATGGATGGTGTACAATCTAAACCTGTCTGTGCTCCGGACCACCATTGCATGACATGTTTCATTCATTCATTCAGCAACCTCAAAACCTTCAGTCATCATCTGTTGACTCTGCTGATGAGCCTGAGAGACATAATTGATTGACTGATTGTTTGATATATCACATGAGCAGGTGTATTAGTGAGCAGGTGAGTGAGTGAGCAGGTGAGTGAGTGAGTGAGTGAGTGAGTGAGTGAGTGAGTGAGTGAGTGAGTGAGTGAGTGAGTGAGTGAGTGAGTGAGTGAGTGAGTGAGTGGGTGAGTGAGTGTGTGCAGTGACTGTCACCCCCATACCCCTGTAAGGCACTGCCAAGCAAGAGCTGCATCAGAAGCCATACTGCTCCAGCGGCTACAAGCCCCTGCAACATTCACGTAACCCAACAGCATGCCCCAGCTTGTCCATCTAGGAAGCGCACCTGTAGCTCCGCTACCAGCTGGATGTGAGCCTGGTTCATCTGCTCTAAGACCACTGTGGTTTGGTGAAGAGCAGCCTGAGCCTCCTGCAGCTGTTCCTTGTTGGGCTTCGGCCCATCAGCTGCACCTGGAAGCCTGCTCATGATCCAGAAGCCCAAATTGGTGATGGCGCTGACACAGCCAGGGCCAGCCTGAAGCCGGCATGTGGCGAGGAAGGAGCAAGGCCGAAGCACAAAGCTGACCAAGGTCTTGACACTGTTGAAGATGATGGCAGTGAGGCCACGCCAGGCCTTGATGAGGCAAGCAGCGAGGCCCCAAGCAAAGTCCCAGGTGAGGCAAGGGGCAGCCAACAGCAGGATCACCTGCAAGCAGATGGGAAAGTCAAATCTGGTGATGATGCACATTGTGAGCATGTTTTCCTGCCCGACAGTCAGATACAACAACCCTGAGTGGCTCCCTATATGATGCAAGCAAGCAACCTTCCTGGAGCAGAAGCAATGCCACTGAGGCAAACATTCATCAGACATGTGTCCCCACAGCTGCTTCAAGTTCGTATCCTCCTATTGTGCGTCCTGTATGCCTGCTTGCACATCAACATCAGAAAAGCAGACAAGTAGGGATGAGGTGCAAGGACACCTGAACAGCACGCGATGTCACATGTCACATGCCTGCGCATGCCTCTGTGTACATATCTCTTTAGCAATCAATCAAGCAGTCAGGTGACATTTCCTGTCTTTAGGACTCATCAGAGAAGTCAACAGACAACAACTGGGAAAATTCTGAAGATGCTGAGTCTAAATGGAACAAGTCACTCAATGCTGTTTTGGGCCACAAAAAGGTCCAAATTTTGTAGTCAAAGTATACACTTAGGCACGCACCTAAGCGCAGAAGAAGTCCTAGCACAACATGTCTGACAAGTTGCGAGAGGCTGTGCTTACAAATTCAATTCATTGCCTTGAGATCTTCCTACACTTTCTTTTCTTGACCCAATTTGCTGAAAACGCAACTCAAGCTGGCATCTTGCAGCAATGTGTGATGCACATGGACATGTATACCGCTGTGCAGCCAAGGCCTGATGTTATGCTCAATGCCGCATCTTGAATTGTGGTGTAAAGGATATACCATGCTGTCGGCACCATCCTGGTCTGCATGCTCAAGCAGCTCTGCCAGTGTCACCGGGTGTGGCTTTGACTGAGCTGCACTCTCTGCCATGAAACATGCGTTCCACTTAGCACGCCTTGCGCTGCCACTGGATGGTCTTTGCATGCACAGGTAGTGCCTGTGCTTGGCGATGGTGTTGGCCATAGCAGCTGTCAGGGCCGCAAAGATTACAAGGGTCACCACCTGTCCCAAAGCAAGACGGCTCAATGCTAGCAAAGGAACATGGTGCCACAGGGACAACAGCTTATGATGAGCAAAGCTCCAGCAGAGCAGCGATGTCAGCTCAGCATCTAGTTGAGGAAGCAATAAGTGCAAGCGTATCAAGCATCAGAACGCACCAGCTTGCCAGTCTCTACTGGTTGCAGCATGGCAGCAATGCCACTTCCAGCAGAATGCAGAGAACCCCCGGGAGTCAATATTGGAAGAATTCGGAGCAGCCAAGAGAATAGTTGTGTTAGAAAAGTAGACTGCAGGCATGCCTCCATGCAGCTTTTCAGCTGCTTTGCGCTTTGCTGGCCAAGCTGTGTAAATCGAGGCACTGTATGGTTAAGTCTGATGGGACCACCCACTAGGGCTCTGGCTGACAGCAGGTGCTTTAGAGATGTATTGTCATGTTGCTTGGTCGTAGCACCTGCATGCAGGGTCACAATCAGAGCTGTGTGATTCTGGCGAGCTCCAAAGTCAAGGATTCTGCCAGCACCCGTAGGACAAAAGATAAACTGTCAGAGGGTCTCTTACCACGTCGGCCTGCAGCGTAACAGAAACCCAGCAGACAAACAACAACAAGCACTATTGCCACATGCTTAAGATACGTCCGCAGCCCTCGGTGCAGGACCTTTTCGTTTGTGACGCGCAGTTGACCATCTAGCAAGCTAACAACCCCGGAGGGCAAATGTCGCTGCATCGTTGAGGTCAAGCACACAGCAGCGCAAAACTTTTGAGGATCGATACGTGCCAACGCAGGAACCTATTGCTCATATGGTCGACCATAACCGATACCGAAACTCTGTCTGTCTGTTGTGATGCAGTGTTTGACGTTGACCAGCGATTGAAACTTGCCCCAGCCCCGTCGGGGGGGCGTCCCCAATTCAGGGCCCGTGGCAGCACTGGTGAATGCTTGTCGAATTTGTGCAGACCCATGGCAGCAAGGTTCCTGAAATAGATCCAACACTAAGGAGACTGAAGGACGACATGGAGGGGGTGAGACTTCAGGTTGTTGCACAAGACAACAACATGCTGCAGCTAGAGCAGCTCTTCAAAAGGCAAGACCAACATATGCAAAGACAAGATGCGCGAATTGAAGTTTTGGAGCAGAACAGCAAAAGGGCAGACGCAACGAGAGCAAAAGAACGGCAGCGGATATTGCTTGGGCAAGCAGCATATGCCTTGTCATAAATAATCGAGGGCTTACCCTAAACCCTACCTTTATGGCTCAGCTGGTTTTCTAGGGGGCCTAGGGCTTCCTGTGTCTCTCAAACAAATCAAGAAGAGTGCTGCAAACTTTACACCAGAGCAAACGCGTCGTTGGGAAGCAGTTCAAAAGCACTGCTCGTCTATCATGTCTTTGAAGAGTTTCTGAGAACTCTGAGTTTTGATGACGCTCATGGCAGGCAATCAGAGATGCGGCAGGCTATATTGCAAGACCTGAAAACTTAGGCAGGTGTGCATTTTCCGCCTGGAGCTGTTGTACCTATTCAGAGATATTTGGAGGTCCAAGACAACTTCTCATCCAAGAACAAACCGCTAGTCCCTGATACAAGTGTAGTCAGCGTAATTTATTAGGCTTGACAAAATCTACTCTATACTCACCTGGCTAAGTGTGTACTCTCAAGGTGTCCAAGATGTTCAGGCGCTTGGCAGTTCAAGCAGCACACTCTACTGCGCTTGGCTGTTCTGCCTGTACCAACAGCTCCTGCTGCTTCGTGCCATGTAACTCTGTGCCTGACATGCGCTTGTTTGCCTCTGCCAGTGTCAGGGACCCTGACTCAGGGTCTTGTTGCATAAATCCCTCATACCAGTGGACACAGATCCCTGTCTGAGATTGAGCTTGAGCTCTGCAAACTCCTTCATCAGTTGTAGTTCTGACACCCCTCAGGCGCTCAAGGTTGCTGCAGCAGCTGACAAACTTCTGAAAGCGTGTCTCTGCATAGCACCTGGCCCTGCGTGTTCAGTATGTCTGGGATGCTGATATGCCATGGCAGCTGCTGCTGCTTCTTGAAGTTGGTTTCGATTATTTTTGCATGGTGCTCAGCTCACAGCGTATACAGTAAGGATCTAACTGCAATAGCATTGTAAGCCCTACAAGTACATGACAAAGAAATGAGAGCAAATGAAGACATTGCAGGCTGGCCCAGTGGGTGTCCGTGTTCACAATGCCATTTGCATACCTGGTCGACCTGGTATGGTCCCAGAGCTGTACCAATCTGAATTGTGCGCAAGGGTAGAGATTTTAAACTTGGCATCAACCTCTCCTCCATGCCGTTGTAGCAATTCTGGACACATGGCCTGCACCAGATCTGCTAGGCTGTCCTTTGTGGCTTACCACACACATGGAGTACACAAGCGGCTGAACGCCACAGAAATGCTGCATAGGATGCTCCCTAGCCTTGTCGTCACTCCGGGGTGGTGTACATGAAAGCACGAAAAGGAAAAACACTACAGCACTCAAGGTTCCCGGGCGATCACTCAGCCGAGTACTAATTGAGCCCAATCCAGTTTGACTTGCCTGATCGGACGAGAAGGGGTACTTTCTGGATGGTATGACCGTAGCATGGAAACAAGCCAAACTTTTCTATATATATTTATAAGCACTTTTTGCCTTACTAGCAATGAGCACTATAATATCTATAATATCTATAGTATAGCACTATTGACAAATTCAATTGCTAGTCAGACAAGCAAGCTCATATCAACACTGGTAAACACAGACAAGCAGCATGAAGCGCAACAGCCACAAACACAACGGCAGGAACAAAACACGAAACAAGTCTCACCAGGCCTGGGCCTAGGCGAGAGGCATGATCTGGCAGGGGCAGGTAGATGTGCTTGTCACGGAAGCCCATGAAGGCCTTCTCATCCTTTCTGACACATATCTGGGGAGCAGCACTGCAGCCAATGAGCAAAACTTGCTCCTCCGGGCCCGCCCCCTTCATCTCCTTCACCATCTCTCTCTTGATCCAGTGCAAGGCCTCTGTGGCCCCAAACTCCCGGGATCCCTTCTTGTCCGACACAACAACCTGAAGTGTGCCTCTCATGTCACGCATTGTTCACATAGCAACATCATAAAGGTCAGGCAGCTTGCATGGCAGTCTAAGTCATTATGCCAGTTATGATGACCATAACATCCACATGGTAACATAGGAGTGCTTCTTGTCTGACATGTATGCCATGGCCAGCAACCTGCCTTGACTGCAGGCTGGCATGCTGACTGCAGGTTGCTTACCACAGCATTTTAAAAGCCAGGCAGCTGCGCAGGTGATGTGGAACAAAGGGTGTTTCCATGCTGCTCTTGTACAAGCTGCAGCAACATCTGGAAGGGATCTCCCTGTCTGAGGTTGAAAGGCTGCCATTCCTCCTGCCAGCAGCGCTTGGGACCCCAAAGGAAGTAGTTGCAAGGTCCCAACATCTCAAATTCGTTGGGGCAACACCATACAAGAGGCCACTTTGTTATCCAGTGTCCTTCAAAGCAATGCAGAGCACATTGGCTTGTCTTCAAGCTTTTGGCTTCACACAAGCACAAATTCAGCTCCCTCGTTGAGCAACCCTCAGGCATTTGTCATACACATTCATTGATACAGAAGGGCTGCTTGTGGTGACAGATAAGCTGTTCAACTGTGCAGATGCCATTGATGCAATAGCAGATGTCATTGTGAAGTGCTGGTTCACAGGCTTGTTCAGTAGATCTCCATCTGCTCTGTGCAACAGATGTTCCTAATTTTGCACATGTCTTGTGCACTTGTCTTCATCACATGGTGCCTGACCAGGACTACAGACGGCCGTGGACCAGATGCGCCTTCACAGTACTGCCTGCAGAGTTGGATGCCAGGTTGCAGTCTATTGCCTTGCAGCTGGCTGCAGCTCTACACCAGGCAAAAGATGTAGTGCGGAGGCATCCTCAGATAGCAACTCTTCAGTCAATAAGAGTAGGATTGCATGTTTTGCAGCTGCATTGCCCAGAGCTGTCTTCCAGGACATGTGTTCGAAACAGCCTTCGTTGTTGACACGGATTACACTTCACAGTTGCACGTGCATAAATGTGACTTTTTGACCTGTGTGCTGCAGTGAGTCACGCTACCATGGCTGCGCACCCACAATTGCATAACTTGATCTAGATCTCCTTCTTTGCCTTGAGATTGCTTACAGTCTTTCTTGATGAAAAAGCTTGAGCTGCAGAGCTCATTCTACTTCTATTCAACCACATCTTTGGCTTGGTGTGCCTCAAGCATCATGTCAATAACATTGCAACACATAACATGTAGTGATCCCCACAGTGTCTGGGATACTTAGCAGCTCTCAGGACCTGAGAGGGGCTTAAGCTTTGCCAAAATTGGATCAGGTCAGCATATGTATGTTCACGAAGCCTGCCTGATAAATCAGGAGCACACATGAGGACGTACTGATAAGTGCCTAACACAATTATACCAACAATCATGGGCAGATAGATGTAGCACACAATCAGTCTAGTGTGCCAGAGCCAAAAACGCTTATCTATTCACAACTCAGCAACTAGACTCATCTAGGCAAGTACATGCTCATTGAAAACAGCTCTCAGATAACAAAAGGTGATAGCAACTTGAAGGTCCTCTCACGTCTCTGAAACTGATGCTTCCCTGTTTTGTGCCTCACATCACTTGTGACATCAGCCTGATCTGCTGAGAACCAGCCGCCAGCTGTTCAAGGGCTTTTTCTGGCCGACTGCACCTCACAAGCTAACAAAACAGAGGGTTGCAGTCCTGCTGAGGCTTATCTTTGCTCCTTGGCAATTTACACAGTGGGCGCTTTCAAGCTGTCTGGTGCAAAGCGATATTACAGTCTGACTGAGAGCTGGCAGTTCATGAAACCAGATGTGGCAGCTCATATGTTACAGCAGCAGCTAGCAGCATTATTGCAGCTGCAGTGGCCATCATCATGTTTGCATTGCCGGCATGAGTCTTGCCTGTTTGCAAGCCTGCAGTTGAAGCATGACAGCGCATTGGGTGCATGTACTTCATGACAAGTGTCACAGCATCAACACCCCAAGACTGGACAATCAGGCCAACAGTGCGTTTGTTAGCATTGCATCTTTCTTCTGATCAATCATCAGCTGATACATAGAAGAGTACGTCATGTGTTGCTGCATAGCTCAGTATGTATGAAGGTGAAGCTTCAAGATGCCATGATGAAGCAGTGGGAGATAACCTGCCAGCACTTGTTGATCAGTTGCCTTGGTCACACATGGTGCTCTGTTGCAGCAGGCAAGTGAGGTCAGGAGTCAGCAGCATTGTACCTGCATACGTGCGTAGCATGTACTTGCCAGCAGGGTCCAGAAGCATATGCTGCATCAGCTTGAATTGTATGCTAGGCGGCGCTCTGACCATCATCCACATGGCAAACAGAATGAGTTGGCGGGAAGACAGGGACGACGCCAAAAAGCCCCGCCAATAGCGATCTGGTAGTCTGAAGAAGGTGCTGAAGAAGTTGTTGGTGGATTTGATGTCCAGCTGGGCAAGGAGCTCCATGCCAAAGACATGAAATGCTGCCTACACACAAGACAAGGTGGGGATGATCTAGGCCAAGATGGGCAGGCTACCTCATTTTCATACATCTGTGCACAAGCTGTGTGTCCTCAAACAGGATCAAGAGCAGGTTCATGAGGTTGCACCTTTGTATGTCTTGTCAAAGAGCAGGTCCAGCAGCGCAAGACGAAACAGCAGTACTGCAGGCGGAAGATGCATGACAAACTTCTCTGTGCATTGATGCAGCGCCAGGGCCCATGTGGGACAGCATACACAATCATTCATGTTGCAGTCACAGTCTTTCTGGGACGCATCAAGCAATGCAGCCGTTTCTAAGCAAAGATGTGCACCTGCCGCCGCTTTTCCTGAGGCCACAGAGCATCCCAAACGCTCTCAGCAGTGTCCCCAACAGCTTGCTGTTTCCTGAGCAGGTTTGCAACCTCCTCAGCAAAAGCGGGTGCCTCTCGGAGGCTTCGCGCTATGCTGTAGCCTGTAGCTGGGTGTACCAGATTTGCTGCTGCTCCAAAGGCTGTGATAGGTTGCTGGGCTACCGGCAAGGGCCCCCCCACTGGGATGAAAGACCACTCTTCCTCATGTATCTTCTTGACCTGGTCAGTACCAACACAGCTGACTTGAGCTGCATGGCAGGCAAGCAATGTGGTAACTGACCTGTGCCTGTATGCTGAGTGCTAGGCAGTGAGATGAACAAAGGCGTGTGCTGAGCGCTGAGCAATGAGGTGAGTGCGGGGGTGTACCGACTGCTGAGTCCTGAGGTGACTAAGAGTATGTGCTCAGGCATCTGTGGGGCATTGGGCACCAAGAAGTGAGCAGTGCTCGAGCGCCATGCTACAAGTGGTAAGATGCATCATGCAGACAATATGCTTTGTAAACGTCTTGTATCCTCAGCTGATCCCAACATGCTTTGTGGTGCAAAGGTCATTGGCTCAGCACCACCAGCTTTGTATGAGCACCGCTCAAAGTTGGAGCCGCCTGCCTCTTTGGCAATTGTAACACCCAAGTGTGATGGCCACTTGAAGTCACACCCAAACACACAGTGAACTACTGTTGGGACTAGAGCGATTGCTTGTTATTTTGACTGAGGCAGGCACAGTAAGGGGCGGCAGACCTTGATGCCCATGGCCTTGAGGCGCCTCTCAAGCCGCCGCTTCAGCACAGCAAAGGGCAAGGCAGGCTTGGTGACCAGGCAAGTCTCCTCCAGAAAGACCCGGCCAGGTTGCAAGGGCATGCCATACAGGAAGGAGGGCACCTCTTCTTGTGCCCCCCACACACCCTCCCCCGCCGCTGGGTGCTCGAATTCTTGTAATCTGCGTAATTTTTCAAACAGGGTATGCAGAGGTAGTGTCCCGGCTGGTAAACAGGAAAACATGTTTGGTAGACGTTCAGGGATTCAGCGTAGCTGCTTTGCTTCCCATGCACATTTGCAGTTGTTCATCATGCAACGACCTTTGATTACAACAAAGCACAGGCAGCACACAGGTCTGCATCTAGTCTTTTGAATGGAAGACCAGTTGGTCTGTCCAGCATGTGTGCATGTTGTGGAGGCTGGCAGGGGCCTACTTGTGAGCAGTGTCAGGCCAGAGGCCAGTGTGGTGCCGCCTGAAGTCCATGAACAGCATGGACTCTGCATCATAGTTATCTTCATACCCCTCCACCTCTGCTTCTATTCCATAAGCTGTCTGAGCTGCAACTGCCGGCGCAGCTTCCTCGTAATGTAGGAATTTGCCTGCTGCTGCTCCGGCTGCTACCACTATCAGCCTGCATGCATGAGCAATGGCATATCAACTGGGAACAAATTCACAGGGGTATTGCATGTATTTCTTGCGTGCTAGGTTTGAAGCACGAGTTTAGACATGATGCTGAGTGACTTATAGAAATTGTCACACCACAAGGCCAGACAGGGCAATTCCGAGGCCACCTATTTTGAGTGATCTGCAGTGATTCTAAGCAAAGGCAAAGGTGTGAGTAGTTCCATACAGACTGCTGCTTTGCGCCCAGGGGAACAGGTTTTGCAGATTCTGTAGCCTGACACAATGCAGAGAGCCAGCAATAGCACTGCCACTTCGGTGTTATACAGCTGCAGCAGCAGTCTTTTCGTCATGTGAGGCATGCCATGCTGAGTTACGTGATCTGACTACGATAGGCTGCTGTTTGGAAGACTATTTTGAATATGCCAAGTTGAAGCCGTTTGCCTGCTGCTCACCTTGATCTGACTACTTGTCCATCAGCAAGGCGTATTGTGGCTGTATCTGAAGTCTGCTCCGTCTCCAGTTCATCCATCATGCCCGCCATAAACTGCACACCAGCGGTTTGACACCGCTGCAGCAAATGCTTGCGCAGCTTGCGCCTGCATACTCTGCCATACTGTCTGCCTATCCTAACTTCTTTGTCCTCCCCAAAATAGCACAAGGCATCCTGCCAAATCCTGTTGAGGTTCTTTTCTAGTCCTAGGTCTCGGAACTCATCCACCCACACACCATAGTTGTTGACAAAGGGAACATCATTGCCTGCATCATGGCCAACTTGGTTCCCATATTCTGGCAGAAATGCCTGCAGCAGATGCCGAGGACAGCAGCGCGACAAGTGTATCATTACCTATCAAACACACCGACAAGCCTTGTTTGGCAAGCTCAGATGAAAGGGCAAGTCCAGCAGGGCCGCAACCAATCACACAAACATCTGCTGCTTCATCTAGGTTGAAGGATTGAAGGGAGTGTGCAATCAAGGGCTGTTCCTCGTCCTCTTTTGCCGCCTGCAATTGAAAAGACTTCCTCATGCGCTAGTCCAGATGTTCTTATCGTTGGCTGGGTTATTTCGCTCACTGTCTTTTTGATTGGTCAAGTGCGGGAGAGCAGCGAGTACAGTGAAGCACGGATCTGACTGCAGTCCGACCTGATGCTGTACTAGAGGTGACTCGTACGATCCTTCTCGGACAAGCTGGTTGCTGCGGTCCACAGGTGGACGAGCAGGCGCCTCTGTAGTCGCTACCGCTCTTGTGAGACCAGCTTTGACTGACCGCTGTTGCCTGCGATTGCTCTTGAGCGACGAGCAAGGCGACTGCGGCACTGGGACTGTATGTTGCACAGCCCCTGGCTGCACGGAGGTTGGGGAGAATATCTTATTTGACTGTATGCTCGTACCAACGGGGATCATAACTTTCGGGCGGCACTGCGTGTTAGGCAGCGAAGATTACGTGCGCACCATTATCTTGAGCACCGCAAGTGACAACCAAAATGATGAAGGCGTAGGACAAACGCTGTTAGATTGCCGGGCCGTTCCCAGTGCCTTCAGCTTGTTATCCTCGGCGTATCTTGCTCGTACACGTGACTGTTGGAAGGTTTTAGCGCCATGGTCAACGATGGATCAAACTGTGATCTGTCTGAGGGGTGACTCTGTTGCAATGTGCTTGTGCGAGTTGAGCAGACAGGTACCTGCGCAGCCGCTTTTGCTTGGACAGGCTTGCCCAGATTCCGGGTTGAATTCTGCCACTTTGGGTGCAGACCTGTGATCGCACACATGCCGTAGTATCATCCGGGGACAGCTTGCAGGCCCGAAGCTTCGTGACATTGTTCTTGTGACACGATAGTGTGCGCCATGGGAGGACGGCTATCGTCTAAATGCTTCGACCCTCAGGACAGTAAAAAGGTCAGTAGCAGTGGGTCACCTAGTTTTTGGTGGGGGGCAGCCACAGCAGCCTACCAGATCGAAGGTACGACGCAGTCTGTCCTTCATCCTGGAGCGCAAGCTGCTATCCCAACACTGTTGACAGTTGGTCCTGCTGTGTGCTGTACATCCTCATCTTCGTCACCACTGACACCTTTCAAGATCAGATATATGCATCTTTGTTGGTGCAGACGCACTCTTCACTACCAGCTTGATGCATATGCCGATACTGCACAGAGCAAAACTGCTGACACACAAATATGAGTTAGCTCTGCTACCTGCACGGCTTAGGTGGTTATCAGGAGGGTGGCAGGGGCATGTCTATCTGGGATACCTTCAGCCACGAGAAGGGACGCACAGACAAGGGCGACACTGGAGATGTCGCAGTCGACTTCTACCATCGCTACCAAGAAGTACGCATTTGGTTGCCATAGTCACCATGTCTGTATCTTGCAAGCCATTGCAAGGACGGTCCTGCACACACAGGCTGGGCGACGTCTCAGTGAGCATTCCAGCTACAGCTACAGCAAATTTGTGCTTGAGCAGCTCTTGATGTGAAGCACCTAATAGCTGTTGGCCTGATGACTTCTACCTCAGAGAAGGTTGTACTGAAGCTTGGCATCTGTCAGCAGCTTCAAACATGTGTCAACATATGCTAACAGAGCGCTTAGACTTCCCTAAAATTCAGCATGTGCAAAGCTTTCCTCCTGGCATCCAGGGTAAGCAACGACCGTCCTGCATATTCAGTTGCCTTTAGATGTGGCTCTACAACAGAGCAACATGTCACTGTATCAGCCAGGCAAAGCGCTCACACAGGCACAGGTCCATCAGGCTTGTCCAAAGCAAGCCTGTCACTCTCTGGTTGTCTGCTGCAGGATATTGACATGATGAAGGGGCTGGGGATCAAGGCATTCCGCATGTCTATAGCCTGGCCCCGCATCCAGCCCAACGGCACTGGGGTCCCCAACCAAGCTGGCCTGGACTTCTACAACTCTGTCATTGACGGCTTGCTGGCAGCAGGCATCGAGCCCTGGATCACCCTTTACCACTGGGACCTGCCCCAGGTCTGCCCTTTAGTTTTTGCCTTGGTCAAGGGAAAATTGATGTCTGATGCTAAACAACTCTCCAGCTTTCCTGCTGATTTGCCAACACAAGACTGACACAGTCTCAAACACACTCTATCATGCTGGCGCACTTTGCCAAAGTGCACCTCAGCTCACAGCCATCAATCAGCATCTCAGCTTCACCCCACGTGTCCTGCAGCTAGCCTGCATGCACCTGATTGTCATTGCGCAGCAAGGACAGCAATTCAGCGTCTCAGCCACCAAAATGCATGGCAGAGGAATACTTGTGCATAATCATAATCATAATCAATAATCATAATCATAATCATTATCATAATCATTATCATAATCATAATCATAGTCATAATAATAATGCCGTCCAGCTCATGATGAGCTAGGTACGTGCAGGACAAGTCTTGTCTTTCCAAAGCAGTCTGTCTTGCGCATCTCTATACGGTCTACCACTTCGACAGGTTTGACAATCATGCAACGCAACATCATTGAAACTAGACCTAGGGCGACCAGGTGGGCGAAGCCCCTTGACTTGACCAAACAAAAGCTTCTTAGGCAATCTATCGTTAGGCATCCTGAAAACATGTTCTAGCCATCTGAGTCTTTGGCCTTACAGCTGAGACTCCACAGATACTTGTGCATGATATTGTCAGTCATGCGCAGGCATTGCACAACAAGTACGGTGGCTGGTTGAGTGAGGACTCTGTGGCTGACTTTGCTGAGTATGCCGACATCTGCTTCAGGGCCTTTGGAGACCGTGTCAAATACTGGTCTACCTTCAATGAGCCATGGACCTTTGTTGAGGTTGGCAGCCCCCACACTAGACCTGACAGTACACCTGATCTGCACTGCATAGCCTTTTGCATTGCAACACCAGCCATCGTGCAAAGCAAGCTTCTGAGCTCTGGGGCGTCAAGCTTTGAGCAACTTATGTCCTGAACTGCTGCATCAATCGCAAGACATCAGATCACACTTGTCATGTGCTACACAAGATGCCTGGCAAACTGCCTATATCTTCACTCAGCACGCCTGCGTACAACACCTGCGGTGGGCACTGCACTTGTCAGGTCAAAGTCACTGACCACCTCACACCCTTTACGTGTCAGTCAGGTCTCATACTTGCTGTAAATTATCAATGCCATAGTATGACAAGGGTCAGATAATAAGGGGAACAGAGACCCACAAGATGCACGCTTTGTGTGTGGTCATGTTGAATTAGCGTACTGGTCATACTAAACTAGCTTACAATAACTGACCACAGGTTGGGTACCACATTGGGGTGCATGCCCCCGGTCACAGGCACCCCACAGACTACTGGAGGGTGGGCCATCATGTGCTGCTTGCCCATGCTGCTGCTGTACAGCGCTTTAGACAGACTATGCCTGCTGGCAAGATTGGCATTGTGGCCAATTCTGACTTCTTTGAGCCGCTGACCAACTCTGCCGCTGACAAGGTGGTGTCTCTTCTGTCAAACTTTATGCAGCACATACATCACCTTGATGCTCATGCATCAAGTTGCACTCGTCAACTTTGGAAACTCTCACTTCTGCATTGATTGCCTCAATCTTTTAGATATATGCACCAAATTTTAGCTGGATGAGCATGGTGAGCTCTCCAACAGCACTGCTTGTCACTGCTGTCATCAGTTTGGTGTGAGGTCGGGTGTTGCCTTTGGCTTCAGTAAAGGCAGCGTGAGAGGATAACATGGATGCAGGCAGCAGCTCAGAGGTGCCTGGAGTTCATGTGTGCCAGATTCTCAGACCCTGTGTACTTTGGTGACTACCCCCAAAGTATCAAGGACAGCATTCCTGCTCTGCCAGTCTTCACTCCAGCGCAAAAGGCTGCTCTGAAGGGCTCCGTCGACTTCTTCCTCATCAATCATTACTCCACCAAGTACATTGCACACAAGAAGGACACATCAAAGGAGACTGGCATGGACCTATTTGATGGATCAGCGTCTGTGCAGCACACAGAGCGAAACGGCAAAGAAATTGGCTCTCAGGTCCGTGGCATTGGCTGTGTCTCTGCATGTGTCAAAGCATAGCTTGTAGACAGGGTCTGTTGCACTGACACAGTATCAGAAACTTCATGCTGACTTACACATGTGTCGCCTCTTTCCCACGGCTGCTTAGCGCCCTTGTGACAATCTCAGAAAGAACTTCTGAGAACTGCAAGGCATGCTTCACAGAGAACAAAAAAAGTCACGTGGGCACAAGCAGATTGCTGTTGCGAAAGTACCAAGGCAAACATGATGATGCCACGCCATGCATAAGTTGCTTTTTGTTCAGGCGGACTCTGAATGGCTGAGGGTCGTGCCCTGGGGGATCAGGAAGCTGCTGGTGTGGATTGACCAACGGTACGACCACCCTGACATCTATGTGCTGGAGAATGGAGTGGACTGTCCTCAAGAGTCCACCATTCCTCTACCAGGCAAGCTCTGATACATGCTGGCACTCCATGTTGGTTCTTAACCATGCCAGCAGAGTCAGCCTGCTGGTGCTGCTTTCAGAAAACTGCACATCATTGTGTTGCATGGTACAGAAGGACAGGGTCTGACTCAGCCTGGTGTTTGCTGACGTTGCTTCATCCTTGCATTGCATTGTTTCTTTGTGGTCTAGTGCACAGCCAGTGGCGGCCAGATGAGACAGATGGCATGCTTGCAAATGTGCACATAGATTGGCAGAAGCTACACAAGTGGTTTGTTGTCTGGCATGCAGATGCCTTAGATGACACCTTCAGAGTGCATTACTACAAGCAGTACCTAGCAGAAGCTGTGAAAGCAGTTGATGAGCATGGCGTCAAGCTGAAGGGCTACTTTGCATGGTCTTTGTTGGACAACTTTGAATGGGCTGATGGTTATGCCAAGCGCTTTGGCATTGTTCATGTTGACTATAGCACCATGCAGAGGCAGCCTAAGTGCTCAGCCAAGTGGCTCAAAGCTTTCTTTTCAGAGCAGCAACAACAGCCGCTACAGGCTGCTTGATGTCCTGACACATGCAGACAGCAAAGCTGAAGCAGCTCTATGAAGCAGGATTATTTGCGGACAGCAACTCTCATGAGTGAACATTTCATCAGGACACCCTTCTGACGTCTTCTTTCACTCATCACCACACGGTCCTGCCAACTTGTTTACCAAGAGGCTATTGTGGTTCTTATCATTGTGACATGTTCCTGAAAAGTTTGTCTCGTTTGTATGTGGAACTATGCACGTGAGTCTTGGTTGGCTCCTAGTTTCTTTCAGTGCTATGGTGACACTGGTCATGATGAAAGACAGCTGACGGGAGCCATACAGAGTCTTGTGGCTTGCTATTGCTGGGACTGCTTCCGCTCAGCCTTTACATGATGCCCAGTACCTGAGAAATGCAATGCAGCAAGGAGATTATGCTTGATTACTCACCCAGGAGAGCAGTTGAAGCCCTCTCCTGAACACACCTAGCACAAGTTTGACCTGTTTGACCGTTTACATCAGCAATCGACTAACGCAGGTACTTTGCCGCAAAGGTCCTTGCGTACAGCACCTTCTGTGCATGCCAGCTCGACACAGTACAGCAGCTTGCAAAGGTTTCGCTGATGCAACGCAACAGAACGACCATTTTCGACGGCGGAATGGGCCACTTACTCAAAAGCAAAGACTTAAGGCTGGCCAGCTTGGACGGCCAGCAGCCAGACAAGTATTTCCTTGTTGGGGCGTATGCTAACATCGAACAGCCGAGCGTCGTTGAGGACCTGCACCTGGACTTTATTCAAGCTGGAGCAGAAGTGATCACCACAAACAATTTCGCAGCTACACCTTGGGCATTGCAATCCTTTGGTAAAGAACACGATTTCGAAGCTCTTCTAGAGGTATGTGGCCATTGTATGTTGTGAGGGGCTTGCCAGCATTTGTCCCAACACTGAGATCAGAAGATCTGCACGCTGAGACTTACTGTGCCTGCCTGTCATCACTGTACCCATCCCGGCAAGTATTCAACTCACCATCAGTCAGCTCAAACTTCTGGTCTGCAGGCCGCTGGCCAAGTGTCCCAACAAGCAGTTGCAAAAGCAGGAAAGCCAGTCCAAGTTGCAGGATGCCTGCCTCCTCTGAAAGACAGGTGCACACACAAGCAACCAACAATGGCAGCAGCAAACACAAGCAGCAGAACAGCTCATGTCATGCATCTCTGGTTGCTGCTTTGTGACTGTCATCACTGTCACCAAGTTCTAGTCAACAAGGCCATGATCTACTTGGAGTGTCAACTGCAATGTACAGTTAGCTTCACTGGCTCATGGGTGTATGCAGTTATCAAACAGTTGACCTTGGCACAGCCGAGCTAATGCAGCCAACCTACATGCAGATGGCAGCAATACTAGAACCCTATGTAGACCTGTTCCTTTGTGAAACTCTAGCCAGCACAGCAGAAACTATGGCAGCAGCCTCAGCAGCCTGCAGGTCAGGTCAGTCCACTTTGCTCTCTTGCTGACAGTAGCCTGCCAAGTCAAGGAATGGCCCTTTCAGTCTATTGACAGCATGTATCAAATGTGTACTTGTCTCTTCATCTGAAAGCAACTCAACCAGTGATACAATCGCCAATTGCACCACATTGGCAACATGTTTGACGCTATGCACTGACTGCACGCTGCAACTCATGAGATGACTTCTGCATGAAGCCTCTGCTCATATGCACACTCTCGGGATGCGCTTGACCAGCAACTTGCTGTGCTGTTCAAGGTAAGCCTTTCTGGGTGTCTTGGACTCTAGAGGACAGCGAGCATGCTCGACTCAGAAGTGGAGAGAGCCTACAGGTGCACAGTCATAATTACTGCATCAGCACAGCTGCATGTATTGTAATGGTTGGTCAAGGCATGCATGAACCTGTTGTATATCTATCTGTGTGGTTTGCCGTTTGAGATGAGCATGCAGTGCGCTAACAAGCTGTAATGCTCTTGATCAAGCCAGATTCACCTTTCTGAGCCATTACTACCTTTGTTTTTACTAACAAAACTATCATGGCTATGCATGGAAAGCAGCATATCTGACATTGTTGTGTTCTGGGCGTCTGGCAGCCTGACAACTTCGACTGGTGTGACTTCAAAATCCTGCCAAATCGTCATGACAAGCCAAGCGTCTGCAAGTTTGCCATGATCAAGTTTATACATGCAGGAAGCAGTGAAGTTGGTTGAGAGCTTGCCGGGCCTACAAGCCATGCTTGTCAACTGCTGTGCCCCTCAGGTGGGCTCCTGTGCATCTCCACGCCCTTGCATACTACCCAGTCAGGGTGCACACTCCTCCTTCCTGCGCCACATTCACTGCTGTCAAGAGGTGATGGGCAGCACCACAATGTGTTATGATGTTGTACAGAGCTGCATATTTGCACAGCTCTAAGCTCCCTAGCAACACAGCCAATGATTGGACTTGCATGGACCCTCTGGCATGCGTCTATCAGCACCCATGTGCAGTATTGATGTCAAGTATATGTCTTGCAGGCGATAACTGCAGCAATACCTGTGCTGAGGGCAGCCGCACCCGATCATGTACAAGTGGGGGCATCTGCAAATGGGTTCAAGACAAGCACCACTGAATGGCTTGGGGGGGGCACCACTCCTGGCATGGTCGTCCCAGATGGTGGGTCTTGCCATGGCTTGCGTATCAAGCTACTGTTCTGGCACGTCTGCACAGCAACTGATTACACGCATCTTTGTTGTGGTACCAAAGGATGTCAGATTGCAGCAAACCTGCAGTTCAGAAATGGACACATTCTGAAAGGCATCAAGACTGCTACAGAGTAATTGAGGCTCCAGACTAAGGGTGTTACATCGTTGATTGTTTACGATGCAGTTGTGCGTGGTTGCAGGAGACTATGATAAAGATGATGTCATCACTCCAGAGGCATATGCTGCACATGCCAAGCAGTGGCAGAAGCTGGGTGCAACAATTCTTGGAGGGTGCTGTGCTGTGGGGCCTGCACACATCAAGCACATGGCAGAAGTCATCAAGTAGACAAATGATGGCATGCCTTTTACTTATCTGTACCATTACTAGGTCCCCTATGTACTATATTTACAACAGGATTGCAGTTGCAAGCCCATGTTTCAAAATCGGTATGCTGCATTTGATGATCAGCTCCAGCTGGTGCTCTGGGTTCTGAACTAAGCCAGCAAGGCTGACGGTCGTGGCACCATTGCGACGCGTCATTACGGAACGCTCAAGCTATGGCGAGTAATCTAAACTCGCTTTGCTTGCAATGGGAACTCAGGACCTGAACCAATAGAAAAGCAGAGTCGACCGTGACTCTGTACTGCAAATTACTGATTCTTGCCGATGCTTCTGCGTGCACTTTGTCAGCATGCCGCCAAGCACTCTACGTCCACGATTGGCATCCAGCCCGGACGGTTGCTAACGTCCTGTAGGTCTGTGCCACGCATTTCAAGCTTTCGCACGTTCGCAGTAGGACCCGAAATGCCGGGTGTCGAACTCAAAGTCATGGACAAACTGAAGGAGAAGCAGCATGCAATAACCACAGTGGAGAGCTGTACAGGCGGCAGGATTGCAGATCTCCTGACCAATGTTGGTGGTGCTGCTCAAGTATATTGGGGATCTGTCGTTACCTACGATGGGTCTTTGAAGAGTGACTGGGGAGTGCCGGCAGGCTCAATCAAGGACATCGGCACTGTTACCGAGCAGGCAAGGCACTATGCATCGCATGTGGTGGTCTCAGGCTGTCTGTGGGTATCGTCTATGTGGCGGTTTTGCCGGTCTTTCTGTAGAGATGCATGCCACGATAGACAGTTTCCTGAGTCAGCACGCGAAGCCCGAACACTCAGATAAGTTGCATGCGCTGATCTGCGAGATTTCCAGGGTCATATGCATGTTGTTGAACATGCAGGTAGCCGGTGAAATGGCTGCTGCAGGATTAAAGCGTATGATCGACGGGTACAACAGAGAGAAAGAGTGCAGTGATCTCGCGGAGCCAAAGGGCTTCATCTGTGTGTCAAGTACCGGATTTGCGGGTGGAGCACCCACACCAGACCTTTCTGGTATGTCACCATGGAAGTTTCAAGATGAGAAACTTATGCTGGGTAGTGTCTCACAGATCTGTCATCTCTAGAGCACGCTATTGTCTGCAGGGACCTGCTATCTGGGTATTGCAACATCCAGCATGAATGGCCCTGTTGTCAAAAAGGTGCATGCTGATGGCGATAGTCGTGAGCATAGGGTGCAACACAAGGATTACTTTGCTGAACAAGCATTGCAGATGGTCATGGAGCACCTATAGAGCAGCATCATGCTGACAGGCAAGAGGCCTTTGTGGGTGCATTGCATCACAGTACAGCAAAGATTGCCAGAAGCTTTCATCCAAACACAGGCTGAAGCCTTGTGAAGACAGGAAAGTGCATGCACAACAGCAGAGCACTAACAACGTCTGATTTCAAATGAATTCTTGTCAAGGAACTTAATATGTTATTGCAGCTTGGCATCACAGCCGTGTCTGCATGCCTATATACTGATAGCTTTGCACTGATAGATCCTGTGATGATAGATTCTGTGAGCTGGACGTACAGTTCTTTCCCTGTGCCAATTGCCATGTCCAGTATGTGCTTTCTGTGTGTGTCGAAATGTTGTTTACATTGACTTGCTCCCCTTTCCTTTTGAAGTAGCATTCATGCAGTAGGTAAAGGACTTTGTTGCTTGATGCACATGTGACACTTAGTGAGTAGCTACATCTATAGACATTCTTGAATTGTCTATGGCATCTCTTTTACTTGCTTCACTGTAAGTCACAAAACAACAGCTCTTGACCCCCCGTGGCATTCGACTTGTGCAGAATGGGCCCAAAGTGAGCTCCTTAACCTCATCAACGACGTCTACTGTACTTGGGGTGTTCGAGTGTCGTGTTTGCTACCACTTATTCTGCTCCAAATGCTCATCAGGCCTTGGTTTTGCCTGAAACCATATCTTTCAACATTGCCCAGAGCTTGCCTGTTGTACTGGAGTAGCGTCAATGTGACCAGCGAAATTGAGGACATGGTGGAAAGGCTTACTGTTTACGCCACACTTGATAGCCTACATAATTGATTTCTGACAGTGACGCTATTCTTATCCCAAAAACGTACATACAAATACAGGCACTGCCTTTGCACGTTTGTTCGTTGCAGGCCCACAACGAAAGTCTGGACTCAAATTGGCAGGGTCACTTCTTGTTCCAGGTGAAAAGCTTGGCAAATGCACTCTTAGGCTGCTCCTGCTTGGCAACTCTATGGTCTATAGATGGTGCTGCCAAGTAGTTCAATGCGTTGTCTAGCATAAACGGCCTAACAGCAACTTGCTGAAGGGCAGGAGGTATGGGTGTGAAGCGGGCATCCTTTCCACTGGGTCCAACAAATGAAACCCACTGGTCCAGGTGATCAAGCATGAACTGCTGCTGCTTGTGCTGATCCGAAGGCTTTTGCTGCAGGGAAAGGTTGCCTGTGGCTTGGGCAATGCCTTCTTGTGACTCTTGCTCTGTGGCGATGCTTTCAGCGTGAGCTACGCATTGCCAGGCTGCTGCTTGTTGCTCAAGCAGCTGTAAGCGCTGCACTGCTCATCAACTTGCACACAGTCCTGCATGTGCAACATCAAGATCAAATTCTCGCAAGGCCTCACAATACCTTGGATAAACCCTAAATCCGTAAACCCTACACCACATGAAAGTGTGCAGCAGACCGGAAACAACAGCCCAAGCTGTCAGTCTGCTCTTTGAAGCAGGCTGCAAGCAGCATTTAACGTTCATGACAAACACTTGCTCAATAATGGACTGCAATTGCTATACAATCACTATGTGGGACTATGCAAAGTCGCACCTGATGCTGTCTGACAGCTTGCTTTGCATGATCGGCAGCTCTACCAAAGAGAGCATGCGCCTCCAGCTGCTTGCCTGTCGTCAGGTATGCATGCGCTACATAGAAGCACCGGCCTGCCTTGCTGTCAGTCACCTGCACTTCAGCAGCATCTGTCATGCACCGATGACCGCTGCATATGGCATCCACTAGGCGTCAAAAAGGCGCAGGCAAGTCACCGTTTTTTCGAGCAAACCAAGGTGTGCCTGTGCCAAACAGATCAAAGCAATGAAGATCAGTTTAAAGAAAAACAATCACAACTTTAGCAGCCTTCCATGCTGATGATTGGTAAGCTGGGCAGACGGCGCAGACTGGATCTGAGCTTTAGCTGTGCGTGCACTGATCACAAAGTGCATGACAGCTTGCATCCAGCAACAAGAAATAGTTTTCGCACCCTGGCAGCAGCTTCTTCTTCCAGATGCTCTGCCTGCGCCCCCCTCAGCTCCTCTCCAGCTAATCTGCCTAGTGCCTCTGCTGCAGTGACCATGCCATCATGCAAGCGCACTAGTGACTCTGCCTTGTTTGATTGCTCCTGCAAGGCATAGGTCTCTGAGGCCATCACAATCCGACATCTACTTGAGAACTGGTGTAGAAAATAGATCTGCAATTGCTGACTCTACAACCTGCCACTGTCATCAGTACTGCTGTGATTTTACAATTGCAACTGTCGTAGACCCTGCTGTCATTCTGCAGCAACTGTTGTGAGTCCAGCAGTGTTGTTCGCAACAGCTTACCACAACAATAGCCAGAGCCAGCGCACCACTGTCTTTTCCCTGCCAGCTACACCAGCTACTGCTGCACTCTATGTTCACAAGCTCAAACATAGCTTAGCTCTGGGGTACAGAAACGCCACCAGGTTTTGAGGGACCTCTCTGAGACAGTGTGAATCTAAATCATACAATGCCTGGGGACATTGGAACGTATTACAACGCTGGGAAGATATCGTTGATCTGGATGAACTTGCTGTGGTCTGGGTCATTGAAAATGACGTACCTTGGGCTTGACTGCTGTGCTAGCGACATCTAAGTAGGCCTCAAACTGGCTCTGAGCAGCTCGACACTGGGCTGACAGCTTCAGGATCTGGACCTCCAGCAGGCGGCCACGCACTGCCCTTTCCAGCTGCTCCAAGTTCTCTCGATCAGCTCCAGCCATGTCACTGCCACCTGAAGAGACAGCAGGTAAGTTGGTTCACGTACACCGATATTCACACCAGGTTGTAAGGTACATGTTTCATGCCTTTGCACCCAGATCGCTGTGGTGGGCATCTTGCACGATGTGCAGATGGACTTGTAGCTCTGGCCATACTGTGCAGCAGAGTTAGACGGCCAGGCACTCATCAAGCATGACTATGCACAGTCCTTGATTGCTGGTGGGTGCGGACTATGAACAGATGTAGCAGACTGTCAGCAACAGTTCAGTCGTCAGCATGATTGTTGACTAGCCTTCTGTCAATATGAGGATGACCGCAAGTGTAGTGGGAATGGTATGCATACCTGGAGCAGCCTTGAGTATGCTGCCCAGGCTAGCTTTTGTGTCATTGAGCGCTGCAATGAGTCCATCGTGTTGGCCTGCCTCCTGTGTAGCCTGGTCAGTCTGCATGCGCTCCTGCTGCTGCTGTGAGAGATCTGCTACCTGCTGCAGGTTTGCCTGGACGCGCTGGTTCCTGACTGAGTAAGTGATGCCCCGCCATGTGAGGGAGCTGGTCCCACTGGACTTGTCAACTGCTGGCTGCTCAGCTTGCAAAGAGTCCAGCTTTCCCTGAAAACAAGACGATATGCTTCACATGTGAGCTGCTGCTATCACCGTGTATATACAAGTGGTGTCCGACACAGCCACGCCATGCATCGCGTGCTTTGTTACCCAGTACAAGAACTTGACACACTGGAAAAAGAGCATTTGCTCACGTGAGGAGGAAGGTGTCTGCCACAATATGTAGTAAGCGCAAGTTTGCCAATGCACAGCCTGAAGATGTAATTGAATGACACGTGGGTTTTCAACAATTCTCTTGAAGGGCATACTGGGCAGTTATGGCTTGTGCTGCACTTGGATGATCACACAAAGCATGCAATGTGCGAACCCGATCAGCCTGAATCAGCTCTGGTTCCTGAGTCATACTGTTGACGACTGTACGGGAAGTAAGGTTGATCCCAAGAAGACCGCTGTGGTCAAGGCCTGGGCTTTGCCCCAGGATGTCTGACCTGGGCTGTTCTCTATGGCTGACTGACTGCTTTCATAGACTTAAGCAGGGTTGTTGCTAATTTGGCAGGGACTTTGACTAGTTTGCTTCAGAAGCCAATGTCTTGTTCAGCCGTATTCTAGGCAGACAGCCCCAATATTCCTCTGAACTGCGTGTGGTTGCAACAGGCATTCCCGAGCACCTTGAGGCTATCTCACCAGAATACAGCTGAACACCACACATGGTTTCCAGGCAAATTAGTCAAACATTCTGATGCTTGGGGTTGCAACAGGCATCTCTGAGCATTCTGGGGCTATCTCACTGCAGTACGGCTGAGCACTACATCCAAGCAGAGCTTGTAAGGCACATTCATGCAGAGACTATAAGCCACATTCAAGTACAGCTTGTAAGCCACAGTGAGGCAGAGCTTGTAAGCCACATGGCATCACTGCTGACCTGGATGTCATCAACTTGTGGGGCTGACACCACCTCCTCTTGGCCTTTCCTGCCCAGCTCATACTTGACGAACCTCAAGCTGCCCTGAGTTTCCTCAAGCTGCTGGCGGCAAGCATTCTGCTGCTCATAGCTGCCCACCTCTGACAGGTGCTGCAAAATGGCCCTGCCAAGACATGCAGACACTCAGACAGACAACACCCACACCACTTGGTCCATGCATTGTGATCAGGGAGTCTCAATTTGCTGCAGATTTGAAGCTATGACATGGTGGCATTTGGCCAGCTGTTTTTGTGAAAGGAGGAGTGTAGCAAACTCAGAAGGGACAGTCAGTTTGGGTGTTTGTTTTTCTTCACCTAGAAATCAGGCAGTCGATCACTCCCTCATCATTGTTGCAATACATGAATGACACAGTGCCAAAAGCCAGCGCTGCCAGAAGTGAGCACATCACAGCAGATTGCGTGTGCACACAGCTGGGCTGCAAGCTGACCATGGCAGCCAACCAAATTTGCAAGGCAAGCTGAACAATCATGCATGCATCATGCATACTGCTTGCCACTGTTGCATATTTGACTCAGAAGGGACAGTCAGTTTGGGTGTTTGTTTTTCGTCACGTAAAATCAGGCAGTCGATCACTCCCTCATCATTGTCGAAGATGACATGCAGTACATCAACAATCGTGATACTAATAATGCACAGTACATTGCATTCATTTTATGACTGCCAATGCCAGCTTGCCTTGCACAGCTTACACAGACAGCAGCTGCAGAGTAATCAAGGTTTCACTCACAACCACGCCACACTCAGAAGGCAATGTGTTCAAGTATGGGCAGCAATGAGACTCTTACTCTGCGCGCTGGTACTTGGCCACTGCCGTTGCCAAGTCCTTGCCCTTTGTTTGTAAAGCTAGACCAGCAAGGCCAGCAGCGTAAGCCTCAGCTTCCAGGTGTGTTCGTGAGTCGCCCTTGGCAGCTGCAAGTCTTGCCAGGTCAGCAGACCACTGCGCAGCTTTGCTGTAGCGTCGGACCTGATGCTGGCGCCTGTGAGATGACATTTCCTCCTGTTTCTGGGCTTCAAGCTCTTTTCCTAGGCTCCACGCTCTCTCAGCGTTCATGAGTGGTAGTGTGAGGTGTCTGTGCAGACATTGCGTATGTCAGAGGAAATTAGCTTTGGGTTCGAATCGATTCTGAGCAAGCTTGTTGCTTACTCGAACATCCTCACTTTGAGTCTGACACCATATCTGCTTCCAGCTTCCTAGCTTGAAACTTCCCTCTGCCGTGCGTGAGCTTCAGGGCCTTTCGTGTGCGTTGCAGCTTGCGAGCGCAATACTGCCTGCATAATCGATGCAGATGCGTGATGCGCATGATCGCCCATAAGCTGAATGTACTTCTGCGGCAACCTTATGTGCAGTGGCATGCCTGTATCGCTTGAAGTCGTTATGTCGAAGGCCATGCTGAGCCTGATTTTGCCTGACAGTCTGAAATATGTCCAACGAAAGGATGACACGAGCTTGCAGATCCTCTTGATGCTGTACTTCAGATTCACCATCAGGACCCTGCTCCATCGTTTTGATCACCCCTCAGGCGAAGACTCAGAACTGTCGATTCGGGGACCGCAAGCCAAGAGGACGATCAGGTAATATCAGAGCGTCAATACAGTGTTATTTGATGGTGGTCGTCACCCGCAATGGCTTCAGAACTGGCATAGTTGACAGCCGGCAGTCCTGAGGAAGAAGAGTCTTGCAGGTCGTGATCGTGACCTATCCGGCCCAGTTTGACTTTGCAGCTGAGGTTTGCTTGCTACAGTGCGACAGGAAAGGCCTCTACCACAGAAGTACTGGAGTTCAGCTTGCACACCTGCTGCTGAATCTTTCGTCTGCCACAGACGCCCTGCAGAGCAGGATGCAGACCTTGACCGCTAGTAACGCTTGTGCTGCACACACCTGCCGGCAGTGCAGCCAAGCCCATCCTCTCAGACCGCTTCGGGTGCTTACTATCCAGCACAGCCGAAGACTCGCGTCAAGATCACGGCGTGGGCACGAGACGCAGATGGGCCTGAAGGCAGTCGAAACTTTCAATGCCAGCTTTGAGTTGCAACCAGAAGCTGAGACAGCTATTCATCAACTCTTAGCTTCGCAAGCATTTTGCCAGCAAGTCGTCAAGGAGTGTCAACTAGAAGAAGGATCCGAAGTCAAGTTTTCAGGTCAACTGTTCCAGCCAGTGCCATGGAGCGTCACAAGTAGAAAGGGCATGCCTCCAGAGTTTGAGAAATACTCTGACAACCCAAAGTTCACAATCATCAACATTCCTCCAAACTTCATGTTTCAGGCAAAGATCTTCAAGCCATCAAGACTGTGTGCAATATATGAAAGATTGTAGGTGTCTTCTGACACCCTATTGACAAACTGCCATGATTAGCCACAACCATATTCTGACTTTTAGCAAGACAGTGATTTCAATTATTTCATGAAAGACATATGTACTTGAAAGTCTTCTCAAACAAGTTTTGGTATGTCGTCATAAATCAGTGCCGCTTCCCCTTTTTCTTTTTGGAGTCAGCAGCATGAGAGCTCTCACTGTTTAGCTGCCCACATTTCTCCAACAGCATCCTGGCAGCATTGTTGATATGTGTAAACCTTGCTGGTCCCAGCTTGACTCCACCGTACCATCGAGTAACCACAACAGCAGTGTCTTTGATATCAAGAATCTGGAGCAGATGAAGCAGTCTGCCTCCTGCTGCATCTTCCCCGTCATCATCATAATCCTGCAAACTATCCTGTTTGCAAAATGTGCAGCAAGTGTCACCACTGCAAGCATTCCCCACCAGAGCTGCACAGACCTGTCTGTGGCAAAAGCTTTGCCACTTGCAGGGCTTGGCAGGAGCTGTTGTAAATGGCAATTTGAGCAGTGACTGTCACAGCAGCTATGTAACACCCTGGGGGCCCACAAGTCAAAACATGTCATGTGCAGGTCTAGGTTCCAGCTACAGTTCAAACCATCACCACCAGTCATCAATATTGCTTTGCACAAATGATTGGAGGATTGCAGAGAGGAAGCACCTGGAGCCATGCATCCCTGTCTTTGACATAGATCCTGTACGCTAGGATGTTATGTGTTGCATTTCTGATCTTGTTGTGCTGCAACAGTGTTGTCATGCATTTCTCCACATCCTCTGGCGAGGTCACAGGAGCCAGATGCGCCTACAGCATGGCACACAATTCAAACAATCTGACCTACATTTGCTGTTGCCAGGGAATGCAAGGGAATGACCACTGGCCTGGCACACCAGCTATTCTACAAGACAGATGTTCAGCATAGGAGCAAGCCCTGCTGCACACGGTACAAATACAGCTTGGATGTCACACAGTCTCCACTCTTTGTAGAATGTTACAGGCTGTCTTTCAGCGTACCTGCTCACCTGGAATGTAGATTTGTGCTCAGTGAAAGGCTCCCCATGTATGATGAGGTCTTCATTCATGCCCAGCTCACCAGCATGTTGTGATGCGCCAGCCTTTTGATGTGCATCCAGATCTGCCTGGCAGCAATACAAACCAGATGAGGTCTGCAGCACATGTCAGATGGGGCTATTGCAAGAACACCATGATGTCATGTTTTGCAGCAAGCTGCTGTGTCAAGCACCCTTGCGAAGTGCAGCTTTCGACTGTGACAATGTGCGACAGTCAAGGTACACAGGTTGGCGGCATCACATAGCTATATTTGTCCATCAGTAGCTGAAGCTGGAAGGTTGCACACCTGTTGCAATTGAGCCGCCAACTCTGCATCAGAGTCTGGTAGATCTGATGGCAGGTGTTCAGGCTCAGGTGCAGGAGCCCAAAGATGCTGTTGCTCCTTCAGCCATTCTGTCCAAGTGTACAGGACCACCTCACCTGCATTGAACAGCCCTGCTTGCATGACTGCCCTTACACACAGTACTATTGGTGTGACTGGATGTTTCAGCCAGGGCATTGCAACAGCTTGTCATCCCAAGTAACTTGACATCCATAGCATGTAATTGTGACCAGCAGCAAAATAGACGCACTGTAGGCATGACAGGGCTGCATGCAGTGAGCATGCAGATGCAACATTGAGCCGGAAGCATAGTGTGCACCTGGTGTGAACTGACTTTCAAGCTCTCTGACAATCCATGCCCTGACATCATTGGACAAATGAGGTCCGTGAATCTCAGGAATAGGCGGAGCAGATGAGGGGTATGCAGGTGGCAAATGTACCCTCAAACACACATGTGGTTCATGTGAAAGGTCAGGTACAAACACCTGCACCCAAGACACCATCAGGCCAGTTGTGCGTCTTCACAGCGTTAGCCAACCCCAAACTAGAGTCCTGTCAGCTGAACCCATGCAGGCAGCAAAAGAATTGAGGCACCTGGCAGGTAGTGTGATCTGCGGCAATGACACAGTCGCCACCATAAATCGCTTCTAAGGCAGAAAGTTCGTCTTGTTGTTGCTGTTTGTCTGCAGCAAAATTGGACTCAGGTGTTAGGTGCCGCACATCGCTCTGACAAAAAGTTAGGTACAGTCAGGAGGATCTGGCAACTTCCGCACGCACCTTCGTCAGTACTGTCGCAGGCGATGGGCATTGATCAAATCAGAATAGCTTCCACGGCCATGGTGACATGCAAGCTGTACAGCATGCGGTGCATGCTGCGCAGCATGCCGGTAGGGTCCGCACAGCTTGACCTAGTCAGCGTCGTTGAGCCTATGTGCACTGCCATTCGTGATACCAGTTGCCGGCGTTATTTCTGTTGTCTGGTTACAACATACATACATCTGCAAGGCCACGTCGTGTTAGAACGCTTGCCAAACCGGTTGTGTGGTTTCGTTGGGTTTCAACAACTGTGCAGCGGACACCATCTTGAGGTCGCTTACAGCCTACGCGCAATACAAAGTGCTAATTCCAGCTGTTCCGCTGCTGCTGCTGTCTGGCTTTGTATGGTCGTCTCGCGCAAGTGAGCCGTGCGGTGTCTGATCACCAGTGTGCATGCCGCAAGCTGCCGGCTGAATTCCCGACACCGGCTGTGACCCACGCAATTAGTTGTTCGTCAAGGGAGACAGCCCTCTTTAACCGTCATGGACCGACGCAGTATCAGCATGTTCCTGGATGAGGAAGGTGCATATGCTGACAAAAGCTCCAGATATGCATGGTCAACACAGCTCATATTCCCAATCCCACACTTATCTGCAGAGAAAAGACAACGGGAGAAGGAGAGAGAGAGAAGGCAATATGCTCGTCAAGATACCACGGGCTCATCAACGCCTCCCATACCAGAAGAGCCTGAGGATGATGACTCCGATGCTGGCTACATGAGTGGACAATCTCCCAGTCCTCCTGAGTCACACCAACCACCTCCTCCTGCTATGCACAGGCAGCATGCACCCCCCTCGTCATCCAACACAAGGACAAGCTCAGGATTCCGAGAGCCTCCAGTCATATGGCACCACGATGGACCAGCACTTGCAATTGGGGGAGCCCAATATCCAGGTACAGGGTGCAGCTGCAGCTGAACCAGGCTCCTTGCTCACAGTCTGGGATATCCTCCATCTGCCGTGCAAGACAAAGTTTGTTGTCATTGACCATGTTTCATGACACAAAAACAGACCTGACGCAACCGCAAGGAGGTTACAAAGGGGCTGAGGTCTCTGCATTTGCCATGCATGAGGCTGTCACCAACATTTGCTGCCCTGCTGCAGTGACAAATGGGTCCGATGGCATAGTCAAGGAGTTTCATGAGGCTCTGCAGCGGTCGCCAGACACAGCAGTGGCTGTTGCAGCTATCAAGGTACAGTGCTTGCTGCCAGCCTGACATGGTCCCAACAAGTGCAGTCCCTGTGCCTGTTCAAAACTGCAACGCTGCAATCAACATCCTACTGTTTGCTGAGTGTAAGCCTGCAGCAAATACCGAATATTGCATTGCAGCGACCATGACTGATCTTCGATCAACTCCCTTTTCCATTTGCACAGAATGTATAGACAAGCTGGTGCATGAAGCTCAGGCCTCGTCATATGCAGCGCATGTTGATACTCACTCATTCATGTGCTCATTCAGGCATTTGCAAGGCTCTCTTTGGCCTACCTACAATCATTTGACCACTTGCCTGACAAACAATTTCATCTCATCTCAAAGTTTTAAACCCGGTCACATACCGCTGACAGAGTGATGCTGCCATGTGCATGCAGGCTCTGACAAGCGTGATCAGGAACAGCACAGCTCAGACCATGATGGGACTTGAAAAGGAGCTGAAGGATGCTGCTGCATCCCTACAAGGGTCAGTGCTGGTTTGCTACCAACTCTGATGACATGTAGTCCCGCACATCAGTGCCTCATGGACTCACAAATCAATGCCTGTCTGTTTGACCCATATCAGACCATATGCCTTAGCCTTGTTGTTCTGGCATTTGCACACACTTCAGCATGCCATGTATGGTCGCAACCGTTCCCATATTTCAGCCTGCATGCTAATGACTGTAGCATGCATACGTCACAACACTACGTCTGCGTCAGCTGTAATCAGCCAAGTCACAGATCACTGCTAATGTACTGTTTTGTAATGTCTACAGATGCAATCCCACTGCCATTTCCTTGAAGGCAGGATGTGAGCTGTACCTGCGATACACGACTCGCACCTCCGCCATAGAAAATGAAGACTTTGCCACAGCAAAGGCTCGCATCATTGAGGTAGACTTGGCACCGCCATCCTTGCTTTGTTGTCCTGCTGCTGCTGCTGCAACATCAGCTCGTATGTGTAAACCAACCCTCAGCAGCTCTGCTTTTGTACAGCATGTCAAACATTTGGTGGACAGTACTTACACGGCCTCCGAGCCTGTTTGAAGTCACAAGTGTAACTACAGTGAAAGCCATTGGATAGGATGCAATGGCCAGAAAAGAAAAGAATGAAAAATCCTACATGTGTTGGCGTCAATCTAAAGAGGAGTCAAGTGTTATACCAAGCTGCTCAGGTTGTAACGTAATGGCTACCAATGCAATTGCAGAGGGGTAAGCAGTTTGCCGAGACTTCGACAAGGGCGCGGCAGACCATTGCAGATCTAGGAGCAGGCTTTGTGCGACATGATGCTGTTGTCATGATTCACGGCTTCTCCAGAGTGGCATTGGCTTTATTGCAGCAAGTTGTCGACAATGTAAGCAGCACATTACCAACACTTGTTTGATGGATGCTGTATTGTGTGGCCTACATCTCTGCGCTGTTACAAGAAGGTTGCATCATTGTTGTATGAACAAGGGACATAGAAAGGGGCTTGCTTTGATACAATGCTCATTGGCTGGCTTGCTCAAGCCCTGTTTTTGGGTTTGGTCCTGATGTACACACAGCAGATGCAATTGTTGTCTTATCACTACTATTGATGTTATTATTGTTACCTGCAATTGTCAAGACATATGTGGATGCATATGTGTGATTGTGTGCTAGTTTCAACAGGTTTTTGACAACGCACAATCCTTGCAGGGTGTGCAATTCAGCGTGGTGGTGACAGAGGGCCGCCCAGATGGTACAGGGCTCACCATGGCCAATGCTCTCAGCAAGATGAAAGTGCCCTGCACCATCGTCCTGGACTCTGCTGTGGCCTTTGCCCTGGAAGCCCTCAAGTAAGCCCTCTGCCTGTGTCCTGTGCATGTGTCCTGTGCATGTGTCCTGTGCCATCTGTGTGTCACGCACTGCCGTATCCGTATGTCGTGTCTTGCAGATTTCTTGTCTATTCATCATTGCTGAGGGAGCTGGATTGACAAACACTCTCTGTCCTCACTGTTGTGCAGACAGGCAGGAATGTATGGAAGCATGCAATGCTGTTGACTAGTGAGTGGCATGCAATGGCTCCTCATGAGGCCTGCTGACTCATGAGGCCTGCTGACTCATGAGGCCTGCTGACTCATGAGGCCTGCTGACTCATGAGGCCTGCTGACTCATGAGGCCTGCTGACTTGTTCAATGAGATTCATGGTTACCATACGGCGTACAGTACCAGCACGCAATTGTGTGCTCATGGACTGCTTCAGTGCATGAGACTGATGTGCATGTGTACTGCTGCAGGGTGAATCTAGTGCTAGTTGGTGCAGAGGGCGTGGTAGAGAATGGGGGAATAATTAACAAGCTGGGCTCCTATCATGTTGCTATTGCTGCCAAGGAGCATGGCATCCCCTTCTATGTGGCAGCTGAAAGCTACAAGGTGCTGTTCGACTTCAGCATATCATATTGCAGGACACTGTACTCAACTGTACGACAGACTCATTCTGGGCTGTTAGGATGAATATACATGTCTGCCACATGCATTGCTGTTGTTCATCATGATGTGTGACTTGTTTGCTGACCACACTGGCCTGTCTGAGCAAAGTGTGTGTGCATCCAAGCTGCTACTGAGGGCTCTGATTTTGCCTGTTGTGCTTGCTCTGGTTGATAGGAAAATATCCTTCTGTGCAGTTTGCCAGGCTGTATCCTCTGAATCAACTGGACCTGCCGGTGGAAAAGAAGCACGTTGACTTTGGCCCCCTCATGGCACCTGGAGCTAAGATTGAGAACCCCTCCCGAGACTATACCCCTCCAAGTAAGCCATGACTGAATGGTCTTGTCACATCCAACATCTGAAACCGGTAGCCATGATGGCTTGCAGAAAAGTACATCTAGCAAGCCCATACATTCATCAGCATCAGACTGTTTAATAAGTGCGTAGCCAAAAGTTGTACATAGCCATATGTGGGGCATGTGTAAGCGTTTATGACACAACACATGCATATTGATGCGTTATACAATATGCTGAATGCACTGTGTGCCTGCAGAGTACATCAGTCTGCTATTCACAGACCTGGGAGTGCTTACCCCAGCAGCTGTCAGTGATGAGCTGATACAGCTGTACGTCTGAAGCGTCAGTTCAATTGGTTACTGAGTGCCTTGCAATGCAAGCAATACCATGCAGCTTGTTTTATGCATTTCGTGCTTGCACTTTGCTTATTGTTTTCCATACAGCATACCTTGCGTCTGAGTTGAACATCACCCCGTCAGCTGCGTTCACACATGATTGTTTTTGTGATTCTGGATACAATGTGTCACGACAATTACATGCAGGGTTGCTCCCACTTACCATTGGCACTTTTGTTTCTAGCATGACAGTTAAGCATTGCGATGTTTAAGATGATGTGCTGCTGGCATGTTTAGTGTCAGAAACAGTTTAGAGCAGGACTGCCTCGAGCAGATAGCACCAGGGTAGTATGTCAACTTGGTTTCGCAGAAGTGCCGCGGTCTTGAACGACCCACATTGGGCAAACGAATAATCAAAATTGATCAGCAAGGAGTCATACTTTTGCAGAGACTAGTGCACACACGTGTACAGGCTGTTTTGCTTCCAGCGCCACAGAGCAGATACGCAGTGACAAGTTCAACATTGTGCGGACATCATGCATCAACTCATGTCTGTATGATTGCCAAGGGCGCGTGAGTAATCTGAATTTGAGTGTCTATAATTGCATTGGTAGCAAGGTACATGCCAGCCTCTCATCTAAAGTATGCTGGTTGCTGCCGCAATATGTATGCTAAACGACAGAGCTCTACACATCCACTGTCTCAACAGCAATATCTACACACAGTAGGTAAGTACGGAAGCTCAAAGGCACAGTGTGCACTACATAGGCATCAAGGCACTGCATAGGTAAGGTGCCACAACACTGCATCTGTTCTTGAGCTAGCACAACGCTGCCAAATTAGTAGTATACATGGTGCTGCATCACCAAAGACCTGTGCAAGCAACACTACCCAAAGCCTGTCACAAAATACCATTCAGAACCCGCTGGTAATAGTCATACTGCCTTGTTCTCCATGCATCTAGGCTGTCGCTGATCATGCCCAGCACCACCTCTACACACTGCAAGTCAGACAGGCAGCATGACATTAACTAAGTTGCTGAAGTGACAGCAAGGAACCGACAGCAGGCACTAAGCTGTGATTGCAGCAGCAACATGTCTGCAAGGGCTGCCCTCACATCAAGACCCTGCCCACTTGTGAGTCACTCTCCATGCTCACTAGCAACCAAGCCAACAGGCAGCTTGAGCTTGATACACATAGAGTGAAGTTCACAATGTGCTACACATTGCTGATATGATTTGCAAGTGCTGAGTTCTTACTTGAGCCTCTGTGAGTCCGAGGTGGAAGCGTTTGCGCAGGTTGTGCACACACCGGGGTCCTGCCTTGAATGCAGGACAGCCGCTGCCTTGCATCATCTCCACCAGCAGGATGATGCGGTCCGCATGTTTGCGGCACGCCAGAAAGCCTTGAATGCACAGCACCTGCAGCAGCATGCAATAAACCTAGCTACATGGGCTGCATGGTATGTTGCACCAGATGTAATTGCCATGTCATGCAGCTGCAGAAGAGACCAGCATTACTAAGGCATGCATGGGCATGACGAGCACCACAACAGAGGTCAACATGCTGATGATGCCCCAGAGATGTGGCCCTGTGAATGCAGTAACAATGCCACGGCGCAGTGTCAGGTCATGCGTGTGGCTACCTTGAAATAGTCAAAGAGCTCAGAAGCTTTGCCCTCAGAGTTGGAGTCCATGACCTCAAGCAGCTCGCGAGTCAGCTTGAAGGGGGCAGCCTCGAAGTTGACACCACCAGGGGAGTTGCTGAGCATGAAGCCAAAGTCGATGTGGATGATGTGGCCCCGCTCATCCAGCATGATGTTGCCATTATGCCTGTCCTTGATTTGCAGGAAGAAGCAGACCAGACTGTACCCTGCCATGCTCTCTACAAAGTTTCTTTGGGCGTCTAGGCATTTGGGCGTTCCCTGTAAGCAGATTTGCACAATGACCATCATGACTGTTGAGTATGACGCCACGTCATTGCTTGTGTTGGAATCAGTGCAAAAACGATTGTAGTCCGGTGACTGTGATGATTAGTCTGGCTACATATGATTGCCATGGTAATTGCAGGCAGACTTGGCATTGCCAGTGCAATTGCATTTGCTGCAACCTGAGATTCAGGCAAGTAGACATTGCAGATAACAACAAGTAGACTACGCAGATACAAACAGGTAGGCAATGCAGATACCAACAGGTAGATGATGCAGGTACAGACAGGTGGACAGTACAGATACAGACAGATAGACGATGCAGAAACAGACAGGTTCTGCAAAGTTGCCTTTTAGCTGGTGGTGTTATGAGGAGATCAGAGTTGGGCGTGTCAGGGTGAGACAGCGTACCTGTCCATGCCGTGCAATGAAATGATCTCGCAATGAGGCGCCAGGGGGAGATTTGGCTTTGATGGTGTGGATGGACAGGCTGTCAGGTATGAGCTCTATGAGAGCCGTCCTGTTGCTGGTCACCAACACCTCATATGGGCGGAGCCATAGCGGCAACTGGGCCTCCTGCAAGAATTTAAACTAATAATAATAATAATAATAACAATAAATAATAATAATACTAACAATAATAACAACAACAACCTTGCAATAGAAGCTCACAGCATGATTGCTGAAATCATGAGTCTTTTGTTTCATTGCAAATACACTCACATGCCTTGTCCACAAGAGTGACGGTCTTCATGCTGTCCGCACCATACTCATGTGTGCAGGCAGTGCCATGCATAGAAAGGTCAGAAGGGGTCTCTTCCGATAGCAGCCGACTTGCCTGGAAAATGTCATAGAAGGTACTGATGAGCTGCACAGCTAGCAGCTCCTGACGGCAGTCGTCTCCAGACTTGACAATGACCGGTCGCACCGCCCAAGCTGGCCTTCGCCCATGTGGTGACTCTGCCTGTATCCGTTTGCACTTGGCATTAAATCTGCAGGTACATCTCAAGTCAGCGTAGCACAGAGGAATGCATAACTTCCACTTGGCATCAAATCTGCAGGTACATTTCGTGTCAGCATAGCACAGAGGAATGCATAACTTATGCAGCACCACTCTGCATTCTGCATTGTATTGCATGCAGGAAGCACACATACACTGCCAGCACAGGCAGATGGGGAATGCCCCAAACCCTAGCTTGTGCACAGACAGCCTGTAGAGCTTTTCACAAGAGGCTGCAGGTCACACCTCTCTCCATATACAGCAATGGCCTCTGCCCTTGCTTTCTCTCTGGCAGTTTGCACGCCTTGTAGCCCATCCCACGCAGTGTCCAGAAGGTCACCAGAGGCACTAGCAGCAGCACCGCTGCCAACCCTCTCCAGACTAGGACTAGACTCTAGGCTCTGTCCAGCAGCAGATGCAGTGACCCCAGTGGTGGTATCACCAGCTACACCAGCATTGCTGCCAGAGACCGCCATCTGAGCATGCCGGGCCTTGCTGAGCTGTGCACTATTGTTGCCTGTAAACCCTGCAGACTGCCCAAATGGGTTTGCCTCAGCAGGTTTGCTGCTGCCCACTCCAGACAAGAAAGTGTTCAGACGCTCTGCAAAGGTTGTCCCTTGGCTGGTCCTGCTGGGCGGCCTCTGCTGCTGCTGCTGCT
>JAABUP010000678.1_pt1 | contig 72868 bp, 39 predicted proteins | sample 5559201 | NCBI WGS metagenome assembly JAABUP01 (sample SAMN10711887, study PRJNA513373) | rock metagenome | isolation source: Antarctica rocks | place: Antarctica | reverse complement strand
ATAATAGGTAGTTAAAGGCTTCTACTAAATTAAGAGGATTAATTTTAATAAGATATTCTTATTAACCCTAAAGGTATTATTATAGTAACTCCTCCTAGCCCTAATAGCTAAATATAGGCTAGTCGTCGAGTATATAAACGTCGTCGCGGCCTTCTTAGAATTACTTATTTAGGAAGAAATCTAGGTAGAGTAACCTTACTACTTTACTAATAGCTAATAAGGACACGCCTATAGACTAAATAAAGCTTTATATAGCCTTAAATAAGCGTCCTATAAATAGTATAAAACCCTTTATAAGGTACTTAAATCTCTAGGTTTTAAGCGCATAGAGTATAATTATTACGTGTTTATTAATACTACTATAAAAGTTATTATTATAGTATACGTCGATAACTTACTATTTATAGCACGTAATCGGGACCTAATTACCTAGATAAAGAAGGAACTTAATAAGAGGTTTAACTTTAAATATATAGGAGACCTAAAAGACTATTTAAGAATAAATGTTATTAAAAATCTAGATAACTATTCTATTTAGGTTAACTAAATAAAATATATTAACTAATTATTAAAATAGCTAGGTATAGAAAATTATTCGCTAGCTAAGTTACTTATAGAATAGACTAATATTACTATTACCCCTAACGGCTATATAGCCTCCTTATCTAAAAGGGAGTCTTATTAGTCCCTTATAGGAGTACTTAATTAGCTAAGTATTATAACTAGGCTAGATATTATATACGCTATTAGTAACCTAAGTCGTTTACTTAATAACCCTACTCTATAATATATAAATATAGCGAAAAGGGTACTATATTATCTATTAAGAATAGTCGATAATAGTCTTATCTATTAACTAGGTAATAATAATAGCCTAGAGGGTTTTACTAACGCGTTATACTATAACGACTATAAGACGTCTTATTCTATTAAGGCGTATATCTATAAACTATTTAATAGCCCTATTACCTAGTAATCTAAATTATAAAAGCTAGTAGTAATATCTATATATAAGTCTAAATATATTATTATAATAGAGGTATATAAAGAAGCTCTATATCTAGGCCTTATACTTAAAGAGCTAGGGTATAATAAGGGAGTAGTACTAGTACTCCTAAGTATTAATAACTAGGTAGCTATAAAATTAGCTATTAACCTAATTAATTATACTATTATAAAATATATTTAAATAAGATATTATTTAGTTTAATAACTAGTTTCTAAAACTAAAGAAATCCGTCTCTAATAGGTTAATATTAAAGTATAATATACTAACCTACTAATAAAACCTATTAGCCCTATTAACTTTAGCCTAGCTAGATAATAATTAGGACTAGCTCTAAGTAAAGTATAAGGATATTTAAATATAGTAGTTAATAATAGGTAGCCTACCTCGTTATTACTAATCTAAGAGGGAGTATTAGAACTCAGGCTAGGTCAACCTTAGTAGTTACTAATCAGGACTAGTTAGGGGGTCTTAGCGGACTAGTAGAGATTTCTCGTAATAGTTATTCCATTCTACATAGCTATATCTATCCATTAGTTATTATAATACTATTGCACTACACCCAAATCACGTGCAGATGACTCATTGATCATCAACTATTCAACACGGCCCACCCGGTATGCAAGAAGCATCGGAGCGCTGGCCGCCTTTCTTCATGGAGGCACTCAAGACGCCCTTGCCTTACATGCCGACGGAAGACGAAGAGATGCAAGGCAGTCCAGCGGGTCCGAGGAGATGGAAGTATCGTGAGATATGAAGAAATCGCACTCAATTGCTCAAGGTTCGATTCAAGTAAGTATTGAAGACAAAAAGAGGACTGTTGCAAACTGATACTCTTCGCAAGAAATTCTGTTTGGCCCCACAAGGGCCTGCAGCGAGTCGATTCTCGGCAGCCCGTGCCGTCACAATACAACAGACAGCCACCGTCCGATTATCACGACTTAGATTTTCCAATCCTCGATTATACTGCTCAAGACTCGATTCAAGTAAGTATTGCTGACACGAAGAAGACTGTTGCAGGCTAATTCTTCTCGCAAGAAATTCTGTTCGGCCCCACAAGGGCCTGCAGCGAGTCGATTCTCGGCAACCTGTGCCGTCACAATACAACAGACAGCCACCGTCCGAGGATCACGACTTAATGAAACCAACTCCCAGCCCAAATCATCCACAAGATCCTGCTTCCAACGCCGAACCGCTGCTGCTGGTGATACAATTGTCTATAGCTGGGGTTTCATTGGAGAAAAGGTTTGTCATCGGGATTCGGCTGTTAGAGCTTGATGTTATTGGCTTGGGTGTCATGTATTTAGCCTATCGGTGGCGACATGCTTTCCTAGATCATTAATTAATAACATTATAAACCTATTATGAATGACTTCCTTGTTACGAGAACAATGCGATTGTACTCCCAATCCAAACTAGGCGTCAAGCTATCCTAGAAATGCACGCTCGCACCTCATCTTACCCACAGCACCAGCGCCTATCATCGAGTTTACCACTCCACGTTTCCGCTGGCCTTGAGAACCAACAAAGCAAACGCATTCGCAACCTAGTACCTCCGCCTTGATATCCAGCAATACACGTCCCTATGACGAGCAGTACTCCCTCTTTGGCCTTTCCATTCCTGCCCATCATTGCTTACCATTCCCAGATCGCCAAAAGCTCAGTTGTTATGTATAAGATCCCTCGTGATCGCTCCAACACCAGACGCCAGCCGACATCCGTCCCTGAAAGATTCATACGGCTTGTACGCTCGCGGTACCAGAAGCCTGCTAGGTCAAAGGGTGGTTACAGCTTCGAGACAACGACGCGCTTGATGTCTTTTGCAAGCATCAATCTTTATGTCAGGACCACGACGATATCAGTGCCAGTGCCATTGAATTTCGCAGCTGCTGGACCAGTGTTCTGAAGGCAACATCCTCAACGGCCGCCACCTGATCGATGTACTCAGTAACTGAGGCAGAGTCGTAGCAATGGATACCTGGATCAGGACCAATTGTTGATCACGATGGATTGTGTGTCGAGGAATACAATTTCCTGCAAAGGCGGATCACAGGATGATTCCTAGCCATTGGACTCCTCATGAAGTTCTATTTCTGACTTGGTGTACCTTCTGTGTTATGGCCACTCTCAGTATCCAATCAGCACGATGCTTGTCGAGAAAAGCTCGAGTTGGGAATATAACGAACGCCTTCGGTCTACGTAGGCTACAGGATGAACCGGGTTTTGGTGGCCAGCATTTCAGGATCCTTGATGTTGTTGCTGTCAGTGTCTCAGACTGCTAACCTTGCACCAATCAACGGAGGGAGGCCGCTTCAGATGCTATCTCCACGATGGACATCTCTTGTGTCTCTAGGGAATTCAAGTTGGTATATACATGCAGTGACCTGTACACAGAGAACAGGTAAGCCTTTTCTTCCGTACAGATTACAATTACGATTACAACAAGTCGTTTTACTCCTTACTGATTGCAACTTGCCTCGGGATAAGCAACTCTCGTTCTGCATCATCGATCTGACCTCGAAATGTCTACATTAAGCTTTGATGAATCAGCCCAATGACAACCCATCCACGGACCACCTGGTATGCCCATGCGAGGTCGATGGGTCTTTTCTCTGCAAAGAGCTGATCCAAGTCCAGCAACCCTACCATTCCTCAAGCCATCGCAGCCTCAGGACCTACTGGAAACTTAATTTTGGGAAGGAAAGAGCAACAGATGGTATTTCATTTGGCGTGCGGAGTCCGTATGTGGTTCTGTCTGGTGCGTCCTAGATTTCCGACGGGTGGATCTATATTGGTGCGTTGTCTACTTTATGGTCTTCTAGAGCCGGAATGACGCAGACCTCAAGCATACACAGCATGCCATGACCTTGGCCACCGGGAAGCAACATGAGACGCATCGCAAGACACCACCGTCACAATCCAAGGATGTTAGGGTCCACTAGCTGCTTTCCACCACCAAATTTAGCATGCTGTCGACGATGCCAGGACGTGTGTCATGCTGGCAGTCCTTTCCCGAGTCCAAAGCATGCAAATTTACCGACTTCGACAATTACAACTTATGGGTCGCAACCAATCTCTGGCAAGAAGATCCCAACATTGGTGAATGACTCGTTTTCTTTTTCCGAATTTCGAACTCCCCGCTCAGCGACGAATCTGGTGCTAGTAGGAGTAAATTTGGAACATGGGAGATGAGGAAAGGATCCGGAGTTTCCAGATGTTCTGAAGGTCACTGTCATGATCTGGTATCAGTCTTTGCAATTCCTGAAAGACAAGAAGCTGAGTCAGCTGCTCAGCCATTCAGGAACGAGGACAAGCCTCTACTCTATACATCCTTTGTTGTACGGCCAGGCTTGTTCAACGGACGTATAATCAAAATCCTTGGAAATTAGGCCTGCATCGCCTTCCTTATTGGCGTGGGAGCCATATCAGCTTACACACAGAACGCACTTGTTCGTGAAGAAAGAGAAAGAGAAAGGATGCTCCTATTCAGACGTTTGGTATTCACGGGTATGCAGATAAGGAGATATTTATTGTTCGAAGCGAGACCATTTGTTCCGAACGTATTGCTACCACTGCCCTACCCTACTATACCTAGTAGGTCATACTGCCGACTCACATGGGATGCATCTTTGCGCAATCAAAGGCATAGCTGTGGAAAAAGCAAAAATCCAACGTGACTGGGCATGCAGTCTGATCTTCGTCATCCATCACTCGGATTCAAGACTGCCACTGCTCGCCCACACTGTCATATTGGGAAATCGAGTCCTATTCGATCCCTTTTTCAAGGCCTCATCGGGCCCCAAGGGTCTCGACCGCCACGGCTTGCCATACTCAGCGCCAACACCCTACACCCTGAATCAAGGCAAGCACCACACATGGAAAATCCTTTACGCATCAGGAGACGACTACATCCCCATGCTTCCGAGTCGCTGAGATTGCCGAAACTGGACTTGCATCTATGTTGGATATCCACGAAGCAGCACCAGGCGTGTCCATGTGTTGTCCGCAGCAAGATGAATCAGCTTTGGCCACCGAGGATACGGGGTAAAAGCTGCCGCTTTCAATCAGAGATGCAAAGAAGGCCCAGAAGAATGTTCCAATCGTTTGACGGCCGATCGCTCAATTCAGGGAGCCGTCTCACTAGTGCGTCTCGCGTTGAATCTCTCAACTTCCAGAGGTGGACAATAAGACTTTTATCGAGAAGGTTATCATGGCTATTGGCTGGTATTAGTAAAGGGTGGCAGGCGGGCGTATAGCTCAATTGGGCCTTCCAGGAGGTGTGCGGTATTTTCAAGGGAGTCGGACCTATAAAAGGAATGGTGGTTTATATATGGTTTGGAAGAGAATGGGGATAAAACTCCAGTTGATACTTGGGCTTCTAGATTGGAGAGTAGCAAGATAGAGGCTGAAGTAGACTGAGTACATTCCTTAAGAGCCCTTTGGAAGTAGTACTTGATAGATTTTCTGACAAGACATTCTGTATCCCTATAGCCAGCGTCGCAAATCTCACCTCCCTAACCATAACCATGATGCTTAGATTCCATAGCTGCCTGGATTTGTGTCCTTTCTGCCCCATTAATACTCATCCAGAGTCATCATTAGGCTGCTATGAACTCCTGCGATGCTATCCAAGACAAGACGCGGACGAGAACACCTTTTTCTCATTTCGTTGACTACTAAGCCGCATAAACGTCTATAATACGTGCTCTACATATGACTTGTCCTGTCTAAAACATCCTCTGAATCCCATAAGATCTCCAAACCAGTTTGAATTTGCCAACGCTACACCCCTTTTCCCCCAAATGGACCACTACAGGAGACCGTCGCTGGATATCGAGGACGCATGGTTGACAACGACTGCGACTCCTGAATGACTTCCACTATAAGGGAATTGATCACTGAGTCGACTCAATCTCCCTCAAAGCCGTATATCCGTAATGCTGTACTGCAAGACCTCTAAAGGGGGGACGACAGAGGGGAGCTTTTGCACTTCCGGAGTCCATTGCGCATAGTGACCGAAATGAGATGTGCTTCCCAGTCCAGTATGTCACTGGTAATCTTGTAAAGCCTCCTCGGTATCGATAAATCACTGCGTCCGGATGCAGCATCCTTCTGTAGGAGGCGATAGGCAAACGCGTCAGAGGGACCGTGGGTAGATTCCGTGAGTGCGACAAGTCTTGCATCAACCCAGTCACTCTGGAGGTAGGAGCGAACTCTTAGATGTTCCCAGGCTGTAGTGGTTTCGATGCGCCCGAGCGGAACCTTGCTTCAATGGCCAGGGGAGCGGAAATGACTGTGATCGTCTAACTGCTGTTTTATCAATGATGGCATCTAGAATTTGAATCTAGTATATCTCGTCGCTAGTCATAGTCTTGTAGAAGGTCTGTAGCAGGCTCAAATCTAATTTAGGCCGTTGCAATGCCATTTAACGGAAGAGGCTGCAAGAAGGCGCTAACGATCGGTGTCCTAGCGCCATCCATGGACCTATTGATTTTCCCAACACCCGCCTGATAATACACGAAGAGATCAGTGCTTCATAAAGTGTTAGATCTTAAATCGCAACATGCAGCTCTAGGCTCTTTCTGGATGAGGCAAATGGAAAAGGAGCAGTGACTCAACACTATCCAGCCATCAGGAAGAATGAACGGCTAGGCAAACACGCCCTTCACAAGCTGATAACGTCAAGAAGACAGTGACAGTCATGATGGAATGCTCTGATAGGCGCAGTCGAGCACCGAGTAGTGAGTAAGAAGTGTCCAGCCAATCAGGGAGGGGGCTCGACTGTATTATTCTCTTGGAGCCTATGCAGAGCTTCACCAACGAGACAGTCTGGTGATCTCCACTTATTAGAACAACACCTACCAGTCCCTCCTATTGAAGATGCAGCATGTTGAACAATTTCTTCAACTCAAAGACACTCGTCCTTTCAGCTACTCTGGTATTCAACATCGCAGGTCTCATTTTCAACATCCGATTTTCACCACACGGGTGTTTCTTTTTGTCTCTCTGGCGTCAATAGTCTGATCTCGCTGCATTAGGCGATTAAAGAAGCCCTTGAGCCACTTACCGGCTTCGAGCTTTGAGATTCAGGGCTTAGGTATATCGACAGTTCTTCTTTTTGCATTCTAGCAATAACACCGGTGAGCAACTCGACCTTTAGACGTGCTTCAGTTCTGCACTTCGCCTGGGTTCTAGCCACCCTTACATCAATAGGCTTGACTGGGCATTTTGTGGCAACTGGTATCGCTGAATCAAAGCGGTAAAGTCTTCCCCATCGACTTTATGGGGAGGGTCTCAGACTGATAAAGAAGCAGAGTATGCACCACTGAAGAGAACCTGGATATCTTCCAGCTGACAAGGCGCCGTAGTTCTGCACAAGAGAGCTGACAAGGCGCCTTGGTTTTGCTATACCCACCCTTGCTCTGTAAAGCAATGCTGCCACCTTCTTTGGGTCTCTGCCTTGTTTGATGGCTCAGAGTCAACACCCCTAATCTACGTTCATATTATACTTGTCGACACATGATCAGAACACTTCTTCTACCATTATCTGATCAACAGTAACACTACTCAAGCTAAGCGGCGCAAACACCTCCAATCTTTACTTCCTTGAAGCAGAACCATGTCTATCAACAGCGAGACCATGCCTTCTTACACTTCAACGACACAAAATCGATGCCATACGTCTGACGATAATCTACTCAACACGCAGAGGACATTCCAAAAGCGGAAGAGCTCCGAAGCAGGCTTGGATGATATAGACATTATACTAAGTAAGACGCTCTCGTAGCTACCTATGCAAATGGCTGACATTACCACTGGAAATCCCATTCGAGAAGCTGCAGAAAGGGGGAAGTTCGGCCATCAGTTCCACACATCGAAGACTGGGTCACAGCTCGTCAACGGTCGTCAGGGAGCTTTGTCAAAGGACATGGCACGTGTCTACCTTACAGTGCATGCACTAAGAGGTGCGATCCAACAATGGGAGATCAAGATGAAGGAGCAGAATGGTATCTTGAAGCCAGAACATTATAAAGATATGATGAACCTCAAGAGCCGTCTGGTAATGGCTGAGCGTCGTGAGCGACGGCAAGTAAGTTTTTCTTATGGCCCCTCCGCTCGGTCGAAATTTACCAAGACGTCTTAGAGATCCAGAGAAGAGGAGGCCTTTGAGGCATGGTTGCAAGGCTTGCCAACACCAAATATCGCGCCACTAAAGCGCAGAAAGTCACTAGAGCCAGAGGTGGTAATTCCTAAGCCTAAGACAATGCCCGACTCAGTCAACACAGACTGCGTCGCTTCCAATGTTGAAATCATTGATATGGTGTCTCAATGTCATGGCGAAAGGAACGATCCAGAAGGACACGAAGTCTCAGGCACATTACAGCATGAAGCTGCTGGCATCACGGTGGCCTGGGAGATGGCCAGGGAGGATGCTGCACCAATAAAACCGATGGAGAAATACCCAGGTCTGCTTCTTTCTTCAACCTCTAGAGTTTCATGGAAACTGACACTGTTCTCGATGATCAAGCTCAACCCCCTGCGAGATGTCTTCGGCGCAATAGTCAAGCTGATGAGTCCAAGGCAGATCTCACGAAATCTGAGGCATTTTACTTTAACCCCGTAAATTTGCAGGCACAAATCAGGTCGAATGAGGACGAGTTGGTGCAGAGATACAGAGAACAGCCGAAAGGTATGAGCCTTTCCGTCTGGTGCACATAACAGGCGTTACCCAAACAACGCCCTGCCGGCAGAGACCCTTTTCCAGTTGAAAACTATGGGCTCAAGCGGAAGCCAGAGCTAACGAGTACAGGCATTTCTGATATTGAGAAGCCTATTACGACCAATATCAAGAGACAGGAGGCAGAAACGAGCAAGACGGAGCATATGCCCATGGCTCAACGAAAGATAGTCAAATTAGAGGAGTCGAGCCAGGTAGATCTTCTTCAGAGGCAGCGTCTCACAAGTGGTAATGCAGATACTCTTCCACCCCAACCGAGCAGGTCAAGTACATCACCCATCAGGACGTGCGTAAGCCTGCAGGAGAGAGGAGCGGCCAAGGGTGCGGTCGATGAAAGTCTAGTCCGCAAGGAGTCAGTTGCAATACCTGACCTGGAAGCTTCCAGACCCAGGTTAGATACCCTCGAGTGGTGTACCTCGCCTCCGCAGCCGATGAAGGATAATGCAGAGCAGTCCATTACCGAAGCTACAGTCAGCCGTCCCCCGAAATTATCAATTTACACCAAAGACCATAACGACAAGGAAAGAACAGCATCTGCTACCCCGAATGTCACAGATTCACCTTCCATAGGCATGCTACAAGCACTGCCTTTCCAAGCTCGACCACTTCCGGCAGCAAACAGTGACTCCAATAGCCTGTCTTGGGAGTTCGGCAAGGAGAACTCGTGTGATGACAAACTCGAAATCCCTTCAGTGGGTACCAAAGAGTATGACCGGTATATAGACGCAAGATTGGAAGGCTACCGTGTGGAGACAGCGGTCAAGGCGAAACGAGCCAAAGAAGTAATAAAGACACCCTCTGAAGATCCGACGCGTACTAGACTTAGCAAAGGCTTGGTGGCATTTACTGTTTCCTTGCTAACGTATAGTCAAGACCAAAGAAGAAGATTCCATATACACAACAAGAATGTACAGGATCTAACAGAGGAGGAGTTTGCAATCGTCTTGACTCGCCTTCCCCCAAGACCATTGCTACCACCGATGATTGGGCATGAAATTGCAGCCAAGGTTCATCTTGAGGTAAGTCGTACCTTCTCGACTCGTTCCTAGGAAACCTCGCTAATCCACGATAATAAGGGAACCTGCTCACATGCCAAGCATCGATTCCGAGTTGTAAAAAAGTCTGAAGGCAGATATGTACCTATCTGGAAGTCTGCTGAGTCTCGACCTCTTCCTCCAAGCCCTCGCACGTCACCTACCTACCAAAAGCTTCGGTCCCGCGAACTTTGCCGGATGGGGCCAAAGACAAGGATGGCGGAATGCGTTCCTGCATAGCCAATCGCATAGGTCATCGACGCGTTATGTCAGAAGACTGATGAAGGCCACTGAGAACTCCACTGAAAGCGTCTCGACGACTCCCTTCTTCTCCATCCCTTGTTACACGTTGATCCATAGGCGTATCTCTTTATGGACGTACGTTGGTATCTTTGCCCTGCGTTTAGGTATTACATTCCACGTTGAATATCCTTTTTTCAAACGCCCCACAGGGTGAGCATCTTGTTGCTTTCCTCGAAAGCCTGGCTAAGACTGTCAAGCATATTTACACCCTTGATGTTGTTTCGGAGGCATTGTGTTCTTCGTAGGGACCACCTTCAGGCATCCCTACTATATAACGACAAGCGGATCAACTTCGTCTCATGCTCCTAGTCTTCATAGGTCTTCAAAATATAAAACTAAATTTATAAAGCTGGTCGAACTTCGTTGTGGTTTCTTCGCTCGCCAGGCATGCTCCATTGGTCTTCCGAGGTGCTACATAAAGTGCACAGCATTGGTAGCGCGGGTTGTGTGGAGATCCCGGCTCCAGAACGTGCAAGCTGGAGGAGGATGCTGGGTGAATGCTTTGGCCTTCGGTGAGCTTGAATGGTCGTTACTTCGACCGGGCGGTACAATCCGGGATAGAGGCACCGAAGGGATGTCGCCTGCTACCATCCGCCAATGAGTCCTTTGCCCGTAAAGTGCCGCTTCCCACCCACCGGCCAACCTTGCAGATCTGTGTCTCCCTTTGCTAGTAACTCCGTCAAAGTACCAGATCGACCATGGCTACTCGAATAGACCAGCTGCGCCAGCGTTGCCACGGCTCGCCTTAGGAAAGACCCATCACTTCTGAGACACACATTCGATCAAAATCCTTCATATCATTGATACGGTTCCTGGCCACTTACCTCGCCCACCTCACATTCACCACCTGGCCAATTGCTTGCCCACGTCACCATACATAACAAATCCGTGACATATTCGGCCAACACTTTTACATCCGTAAACCCTTCTACGCAATCCCTCACCTGTTTTCACCGCAATTTCTGATAGTGAAGAACAGTACAGCAATGGTGAAGAAGCTTACAAAGTCCTAAGACTCCAAGCAATTGGGAAGGGAAGACTTCGGGCACTTCGCGTTGGGTTTAGATGGCTCCATGCATCCACCAAAGTCCACAAGCTCAGGGCAGACCGTCGTGATACTTGCCGAGAAGCCTGCGAAAGAGGAGCCGTACCGATGGATCATGACTAAACAGGGTCTGACCAGGAGAATTTTCTTTGAGGCTCCTGTATTGCGCGACCAGCAGCTAGATTTATTATTTGATCTCGATCCGATGTTAGCCTGGGAATGCCGACGAAGCCTTTTTGAAGGTCTTTTGGTACGTCGAGTCCACTCTCCTGCATGTGCGAGTGCTCACTTTGCCAGCGTGTTTGTCTGTCATTACCTCCGCTTCTTTCCCTGCAGGATCAGCCCCTGGCAATCAGAAAACGACTTTCGGCAAGCCGCAGCCACTAAGTGCACCGTCTTGCTTGATTCAGGTTGATTACATCTTATACAAATATCAATATATAATATTTCTTTTGTTTTTCTGAGGAAGGACTGCATGGGGGTCAGCTATCGTTAGCCGCCCCGGACGACTCATGCGCTGAGGAATTCTTTGACACTGGTAGCCGTCATGGTAATGCTGGAGGGCAGCTATACCACGTTGCAGTAAGGCGATCGGTATATGGACCAGGGTCACTGGGCCTCTGACTGTCAGCCGCACGCCTGTGGATGGCAATGGTGACATGGTCTGTTGCCGCCCGGGGCTGCGTTCTTTAGGCCTTGCCGGGCCTTTCACTGTCGGCCAGATGATTTGCGATCGTGATGCAGACTGCTCTTTCGAATCCTCGTTTGACTAAATGACCCACGATGCAACAATGTTCACCAGAATGACGCCAGCAATCTCAGCTACGACAGCTACGATCAGGATTATCAGCCAGCAATCCCACTCGTCACCAGGTTCAGAGGAATAGTCATCAGCAACCTTCCTATCATCAGTCGCAGTATGATCATCAGCAGGCAGATCAACTTCGGAGACACGGTCATAATTCCACAGCAGCTACTTATCCTGCTCCGGCCGGTTTGTCGAACCTTCTCATGCCAAATGATTCTGAAAAGGCGAGAGCGCTCTACGCATCTCATTCGCCCTATGGGCAATCTTTCAGTGTAAGAAGCTCAGGTCACAAGACGACAACTTGTGGGACCTTCTGGACCTACTGCCTCTGGATTACGAACTGGGAGAAGCAGAAAGAACGCACCTCAGAGCTCCGGGAAATGACAATCTGTTTTAAGCGTTGGAAGGTGTACCGCCGTAAGCTGGCGTCTCAATCCGTTGGAATATTGTCGATCTTGGGCAACCATCAAACAACAGACTTTCAGGCTGTGGTGAATATTGGAATGCGAGGAAGCCAAAGAGTCCCAGGTCCTGCAATGATTTGGCGGTGCAGGTCGCCGTCAACAGAGGGATCACCCGACTTCTACATCAATTGGGACAACGTACGCGTCGTTGTCAAGTTGGACCACGGCGGAGCGCCGTATCGATTGACGAGTGAAGAGTCACATCTGTTAGATGAAACGAGGCAGAAGCTGAAGCATAGATACTAATGAGCTTTTACAAAGTCAACATGAGTTCTGGTTTCGAGGGAGTTTCAGCGTACGATGCATTGACGAAGGTTGCTATGAAGCGAGATTTGGGAATAGAAGTTGAAGACAATACTCTTGTTACGAGTAGTGGAGTCTTCGTGTTGTCAATATCGCATATATAGTCTTGGTAACGGTAGCTTTGGCTTTCAAATAGAAACGCCATAAAGTAAAGCTATCCTCACCGATGGTCCTAGGCTCCTAATTCCAGTATCCTCAAGAAACCAGTAGAATTCAATTGTAAAGCATTGTACCTCGAGCGGCGCTCGCCTGTAGGAGCATCGGTAAGGAAATAAAACGCCCGCTAGCACCTGAGTCAAGTTTTGATTCTCTAAAATCCACGTCAACACTGGATGACCCATCACCAGCCTTCCTAACACTAACGAGGGCTGTCACATCACCATGGGTAAGGCGAAGCCGGCAGCTACTGCGGAAGTGAGGGATAGAGCCGTGGTCCCTCAAGACTCGGCTGCCTATACAAGATTCGCTGCTGATTACAAGAAAGATGGGTATCACGGCTCTACTCGTGTGTTTACTATCTTGTGATCTTGCACATCATCCGCTGTGAGAGCCAGCAACTACTGAGGAATCTTGGGACAAGAGGTTCGGATCGTGTTCTCCACTCACAGCCTTGTCAGCACATGATCGAAAACGCACGAGGAACGGTCTTCTAGGCCTAGCACACAAACGCCAGCCTCTTGTTTCCAACAAGCAGCTGTTGTTCCGGTCCAACGACCAGATCTGAGTGCTGGAAATGTTAGAGACGGCCAATACATCCATGCTCGTAGCCCAGCTTCAGTGCTGGCAACATGAAGGATTGGAATTTGCTGGTCCTGCTGCGATCCGATCAACATCCTGCCGTCCTGGACAACATCCCGTCAGGTGCGTGTCAGCTATCGACTTCTATCAGAACCCAGGAACTGCCTCCAATATTTCACAGCACAAACCCCGTTGATGTCGCTTATACTGGTAAGCTCGTGCTGCCTTTCCTATCGTCATTACGAGACTGATAGCAAGTAGTCTCTGGCAAGGCTGCTTCCTCTTTACTTCCTGCATCATCCAAGCTCATGGCCAACCTTGAAGTCCCACGCAGTCGATGTAATCGCCAGAAAGCCCACATATTCCATCGAGCCCTACTCCGAGTCAATGGCGTGAAATGATTTGGAATTTCTTGCGTGTGGAAGTGTCGCGAAGGACACGTGGATCTGGCTGCTGAGGTTCTTGATACAAGTAAGACCTCGCACCCACCAGAGACAACACCGACTCATTTGACTCTCTCTTGAGGAGTAGCAGCCGACAGTCAGCATCCAAGCCTAGACACACCGACAAAGTATGGCGGCACCTATCTAGTACAAAAATCCTTCGATATCGCATTGCCATCGACTCTCGATAAGATCACCGCTGCAAGAATCCAACGAACTAAGCAAACCAGAATCATCTCGGTAACAGCGTCGGCGAGCCCACACAAGTGATCAAGAGGGGTGCCTATATGTCGCAACAAGACGACGCGTACGACGAAGAGGAGCAGATACTGAACAGCATTATCAGGACTAGCAGAGAAGGCTGTGATATCTGGGGCAACTGCTATTCCCATCAAGCATAATACACTCGGCTAGATCAAGCCGCTGGCGACTATCCATCCACCAGAATCCTCCCAATCCTATGGGATGATTCAGCTGACGCTTCCTTGGGAGAATGTGGTACACCAGAAGAGGAGGGTGAATTGGAACTGCATCAGCCAGAATTATATGGACTTTGTTTTCGCCGAGACTTCGTCGTCTTCTGGACGCAGATTGAGGCCGTGCTCCCCCCCTCAGTTTATCAGCTAGCTGTTATGCTGGTGCAGCCAGGCAGACTTGGCCGAAGGCCCAGATGTCACTATTGCTAAGGGTTAATGAATGTGGACGAGCTGCTGGTTCTTCCTTCAAGTCATCTTCTCAAGCCTTGACCAAACCCATTCAGTACATATCAGAATTCGAGATGATGTCAGCATACGATCAGGCTTCAACCACACGGCATCATTATATATCAGCCGATATTGTGGCTGGGTGCCAATAACATCCCAACAGGTCACTGCCGCTGTCAGTCTCTCCCAAAAAGGTCAGCAGCACCGCTCTGATCGACATTCAGGACAGGGGGCGTCCAGGCGATTTACGTTTGCGTCCCAGGGCTATACAAATTGCGCAGGAGCTGCGTTCATATTTCCAATGGCGTGACTGGTGCCTTTTGTGACATGTAATTGTCTCGAAGACGCGGTCGCCTGCGCTGAACAAATACGAGAGTATGGAGATCTTCAACGACGTGGCCAAAGATTACATGTCCAAGAGTCGTAATTGCAGCCAGCAAGAAAAGCAGCATCATTGCAACCGCCGGCAACGTAATCAGCACCATCACGACCATCAATGTTCTCTGCCAGCGGCCAAACTCGCTTACGACCCATTCGAACCTTGTCCTTAGGCAATGTCGCTCCTTTTCGCAATGTGCGGGTTGTCTCCAGCACTCAATTTTTCGTCGATGGATCCGTTGACACCCAACTTGCCAGAATACAGGCCCAACACTGGATCTGCACTATACGTCACGAAACCTTGGATGATGGCGGTCTCTGGGTGCTTCAATTCAAGTATGTTGAGCCCTAGAAAATCGGTGCTGTATCATCTAAGTCCATTGGGTTAGACGACCTAGACGGTTGGTCGTCTAAGCCATCAACGCACGCTTAGGGGGTCTCTCTTGACCTGTCACCCTGTACTACCGAGTCGGATAATGAGAAGAGGTGCGGTCAATAACCTCGACCGTGCTTATTCACCTTCCTCGCCCTAGCATCGCGCACAGGATTTGAACAGAGAGGCACGAAGGAGGCCGAAGAATTTCTAAGTCCTCGAAGTGACTTGTCCACCCTCCACAACTGAGCGAATTGTTGTCTTCAAATTCCGTAACAAGCTTGACATCGCCAGCGGCCCTTGCATTAGCCCGCAAAAGTGCGAGCAAACAATCCCAGCCAGGATCATTACTGTTGTACCTGCATCTCCACAGTCTCTTGTGACTATACCAAGGCTAGTCCTCCGTCATTGGATCTAGCGACGCCACTTGCAAAGCATCCTCAGCTCTAATCCACAATTTCGAAGATGGCGTGAGCGACTTGAACTTGATTCGAAATCGTCAGTTGCCAAACAGAATGCTGGTCAAATAGAAGAGCCCTGAGACTACGATGTGGGTTACGGTACTTGGAGCGCCGTATACGAAGACTACCGGAGTGAGAACGCTGTATGCCTCGACGATACCAACATCAGAAATACTTTCATCAGAGATCCCCCAAGCCTAGCCAATGAGGGAAGTCACAGCTTCGGCACGATAGTGGTCCAGAGACCCTTGATGCCGTACGATTGAAGTCGATACAGAGCATTCATGTAAGCTTCAGCATCTTGGGTGACTATCGTGGGCTCGAATGCGACTTGCTGACTATCGAGCAGATATCTCTACAGCGCCGATCAAACAAAATTTAGCTGCCACGTTTACTTTGTGGTCCGCGATCAGAGGCCAAGAGCATTCAAACAGGGGGTAGATCGAGGACAAGGCATTATGGAGATTCAGCGTCGGTTTTTCTTTCCCAAAGGGTCTATGCAAGACTTGGTGCAGGATGAAGTTCCTCCGAATCCGTGAAGCCTGCGTATGCTGACTACTATTAGGCTCTTCGTGTAGTACGATATCCAGACGTATCACAGTACCAGAGCTCCCTCTATTCCTTCCTACGCTTTGCACAGCTATCGCTTCAGACCGTCCCAACCTGCTCTCCAGCCAAGGTGATCATGAACTTAGCAGGGAATGGATTATCGGATATACAAAATCACAACAACGTCTACTATCGTACATTGCCACCAGAATATGGAAGAGGTGGTTCGTTACTATGGCGGTTCTTGAAGGGCAGATGAGGAGCGGATGGAGGAGGAGTAGTAGTAGGAGCGGAAGGAGTAGGAGTACAAGAAGCTACTGCCAGAGGATTACTGTAAGAGGAGGACTGGGCGAGATGCCATATTATAAGAGGAGGTTCCGTGTTGCCGCAGCTTGCTCATACTCTCTCGGTCATACTCGTATCCATCGACAAACGGGCATTCAAGATTATCGTAGAGGAGCGGAATCTGGTCGAATTCCAGCAGCTGGCAATGAAAGACTTCTGTTACTAAAGCCTATAGCGTGCTCTCCGAATGTAGCTAGTCAAAGATGAAGGAATCCCCAAAGCGTTACCGGGTCCTCCTTTGAGTGATGTCCCTTCAATGCCAGATACGGAAATATCCAGCTAGTGAATAGGTCTTTAGACAATAGAAGCTTTTCCCAAACAATCCCTGAAAGTATCACACCTCGCTGCGTGATATCGTCATCGTAGACCTTCATCACTATCGCCATTATCGTATGGTTCTCCTGTTGAATTTCGTGGCTGCGTCCCACAGGAAGCAATATCCCGAAAGAGGTAGACTAGCGGCATCTAGTTGGAGAAGACATTCCCTACTGACATGAGTATATTCATGCCATGAGTGACAATTCCATTCATGGCCTTTTGCTTCTGCTCGCGTGACTTGGTAATCGAACCGTGAATAGAGAGGCTGCGGTATCCGAGGAGCAGGTTCAGGGCTTAATTTGGCTAGGAGCATCTAGCTGGAGGACACCATTCCTACTAAGGGGAGTCTATTCATGCCATATGTGATATATGTATCAATGAACCTCTGTTCTTAATAGCATATTCATTGCAGTCTCCCATTCACACCAATAGGATGGAGATTCCTAGCCGTAAATCAGGAGGCTGCGGTACCCGAGAAGCAGGTTCACGGCCTGATTTGGGCTAGGAGCATCTAGTCGGAGAAGACATTTTCCCCTTTTCCGAGCGTGATATGCCATGAACAACATCATCTTCATTGCAGTCTCCCATCGACACCAGCAAGACGCACATCTCTAGCCGTGAATGAAGAGGCTGCAACTTCCCAAGAAGGCATGGAATCCGTCCAAAGCGGCTAGCGGACGCTGACACCCATTATCTAAACAGTGACTACCCCCTTGACACCACGACAATCCAAGCGTCATCACTCTCGACGCCACCAATAATACTGCCGGCATGACATTCTATCACTCCTAGCCTCTCCGCAAATTCTGAAGGGAAGCATCCGAACCAGTATGCGTCAGCAATCGATAGGCTAAGCTGAGACCATGCATTCGTCTCGGGCCCAAGGCGAGGGTCTGTGACAGCTTTCCGTATCACACGATGACACAGTGTCGACGTTCTTCATTCTTGCCGCCTGCCTTACCCCCGTGGAAAGCCAGGATGGGGGTCTTCAAACAGCGGATGGAATTCTTGACTTTTTAGAATCTTCAACATTGCTCGGGCTTTAACACTTCGTGGTCTGACATCGAGTACAAGGATTTCCATTCGGCAGCTTTGCTTGATACCTTCTTTCATTATGGTAGCTGTATGACTGAAGCTGTGATTTCTTTTGAAGCGGCCGGGTATCTTAAAGTGGTCGAACCTTTCTAATGGTAACACCCTATTGTTATTCGATACTCTTTATGATCATCACCCTTAGCAATAATTGAAGAATCCATATTATGGCTTCGGATTTTTATGGTCTTGCTTTCTCCTCCTAGGATCACTGAAAGCTGCTGCCGCTTCAGCATCACTCACTGTCTCATTATTGGCGGTACGGTAAAGCTGGTGTCCTACACTAGCTCCTTGTAGATTTGGACCTTGAGGAGCGTCCATGATCCCAGCTGACTTGTATGTCGAGTTCAAGCCCCTACTACCACTCGGAAATTAGCTCTTTTTCAGCCTGACCACCTGGGGGAGTCTGCACACTTGGCTTGCTGATAGGCTTGGTACTCATACAAAATGATGGTCCAACTCCCAGCTTTAGCCATGATGACGGAGCAGTATGCAAATCCAATGATCAAAATCGCCTCGGAGATCTTCTGAGCAACACCTTAACTCTGCACATGATCATTGATCCAATCTGTAAGATCTACTCATGACAACGGATCTCGCCATGATGCTAAGTAAGTCTTTCTGTGAAGAAGAAACCCGCATGAAGGATGTAGAACCTTTGCTGACAGCTCGACGTGGCAGGCTTTCAGCCATTGAGTAAAGTTTGCTATAAGCGTCATCTCCGAAAGCTGGCCCTGATTTTCCATCAAACCCAACAGTGGCTTGCATCCAGCTCCGCAGAGACCTAGGTCTCATCATGCCACTCGGGGTACAGAGCCCTAATAATGCACTAGCCCAAGGCTAGGTGCATGCAAGCTGTACCATTGACAATTTTGGAGGCTAGAGACAATCATTGAAGCGATCGGTCATAACGACTGTCAACTCTGTATCAATATATCGACATATCACTTTCAGGATTTCCATCCAGCTGCAGGCGGAACCGCCGTTCTCATAGCAGCTGAAGATGCTCAACAGTCACTCGTCCGCGCAATCTTCAGTCACGACCCTGCTAAGGGTCTATATATATATATAAACACCTTTGTTTTGACAGATGATCCATTGAACATCTGTAGGGAGTGAACGTGGTCTAAGGAGATAACCTTCTCACCAAACTACGCCCTCGAACTCGCCGCCTTCGCCACCTGGCCCCACACCTCAATCGTCAGAGTCCCCTGAGCCCGCAAAAACCAAGCCCCAGTCATCGAGGCGTCCACTGAGAGACGGCGCTTCCGGCAAGGTAGAGGGTGGCATCTGGCGCATATAGAAGTTCGTGGACGGCCACAAAATTCGAGATCCTTGCTGTTGTCGACCTGGGACCCTCGTTGGACTCGACCTCGATGACGCAGGAGCGGAGTGGCCTGGTCACGATGGCACGCGATTGAATCTCAGAGGCTTCAAATGCATGAAGAGAATCTCGGCGCGTGATGCTTGCGTGATTATTGATGGCGAAGGCACCTTGTAATTCATCCCTTAACATTACCACTTCCCTGCATACTTCTAACCTCGACACGAACTCTCTGGCAAGACACCGGTACTGAATTAACGCCAGTCTCTCCGAAGTGGCGAGGAGTCCTCCTCGCATACAGAGATACAAAAGATTGCGTCCTGGCTCCGGCAAGCATCTCCAAGATCAAGCGAGGTCTCGAACTTGGAACCAAGTTGAAAGAGCTATAAGCTCTGGAGATGACCTTGCAACTCCTAATGACTCGATGGCAAGAATCCTTCAAGATCAGGGGCAGCAGCTGCTTGTCCAAATAGACGCAAGCGCACAACAAGCAAATTGTTGTCTCCAATGCGGTTCCCACAGCAAACGCTATACAAAACGGTTCAGACGTCATGAGATCAGATGCTGCGCGGGAGAGGTTTGCACTTCGTAACGACGGATTCGAACTTTCGTAAGACCCGATATTCCTACTTCCACCAAAGTGGATGTTTCAGTGTCCTTGTTGAATGCAGTCAATAAGGGTACCGATGAGGACACTTTTGCTTTGCTGAAAGGAACACTGAGGGTCCCCGGGGACGCAATCAATGCCACCGATGGAGGGGTTGCCGCCACGGCAGATGAGTCTTTCAAACAGTTTGAGAAAACGGTTGATCAGACCATTACTACAGCAGGGGATATGCGGATCACCGATCGACAAAACATTCGGCCGAAAATGGGTGCGGCCGCCTAGGCTAGCCTTTACGAAGGATTAGGCGAAGAGGTTAACTTATAGAATGTTAGCCCGACGTGAGCGATAAGAGTCCGCTTGTACCTAGCACCCGCCAGGTCGACGAACAAACCCAGCAAATCCTGCAAGAGTAAGCGGAGTAGATACTTGAAAAACTTCTCACCTATGAGGCCATCAGCTCCGAGGTGCTGGGCGACGTCTCCTATGTGGACGAGCATCTGTACCTCGACTATCTTAAGCTCTAAAGCTAGGTGAACTCCATCACCTCCCCCTCCCCTTCCTACCTCAACGCGTGCCGTCGTCTGGCTATTAGCCCACTGGACCCCATCCTCGCCTTCCTTCCAGGCACTTAGATCCCCCCTCGCTTCAGCAAGCTCCAACGGCGGCTGAAGCCCTGGCAGGTCTAATTCCTGGCATGGGCCTAGGATATGGAGTCGTCGGACTTGGGTTCGTGGCTGCTGGGGGACGAGATGGGGTTAGGGAAGACGCTGGCGGCGCTGAGTCGGCTGGTGGAGTCGGCGCGGGCGAACATGGGCAAGGAGAAGGGCAATGAGGAGGATACTGCAGATTCGACGATAGCTCATTTGGCCTTGGAGACCATTCTTCTGGAGGTACCAGCCTCATCATCATTGCTTGGGTTGGTTGCCACTTGCATAGGTAGAAGACCACGGATTCAACTTGTGACCTAAGACGGAGAGGCCGTCACGGATGACGCGGAGGCTTTGCAGAGGGTTGAGCACCATCATTGAAAGAGGAATGTCTTCTTGGGCATCGACGCCTCATGCGACCGAGACGAATGATGATCATCGTGTTGTCCTACAGCGTGATGAATACAGTTAGATCTTGGTCCTAAGGAAGGCCTTGAATTGCTCTTCGACAGCGCGATCCTTTGACTTTGGATTTTACCATTTGCACTACTTAGAAAGGTTCACCCGGCAAGTGGGTGATGAAAACCGTTGTACACTAAATGACTTGGCGGAGAGCCCCCACCAATTTTCTATGTAAATTGTCCATTTTTCTCGACTGAAAACCTGTCATTTGACCGTTACCGTCTAGAACAGCCTGGAGTCGCTCAGGTATACTAGCTACTTCATATATTAGTAAGTATTAGGAATAGCTAGGATAGTAAGTCTTTTCTTCTCTTTAACTAATAGGATCTTCTTAAATAAGGTAGTTATAATATAGAATAGTTAAGAATGTAAATAAGTAAGTAAGTAATACTGTAGACTAACCGTTTTCCCGGTACTCAGGCCAGGATTTTGGTATTGACTCGACTCGCTAAACTACTTACAGCTAGCTTATTACCTATATAGGCTTAGCGTTGCATAATAATTATGAATTCGGTTCCAAATAGAACCGACGCGGTCAGTCTAAGTAATAGTTTAAACGAAAAGTAAAATATAGCTACTAAGCGAGAAAATCAACCAATAGCATGATGCTTAGTAAGAAGGTGACTGCGGGAAGGTGACTGTCGGGAGTTGAGCCCGTCAGGGGGGAGGCGGCACAGATGGGGACTGCCAGGCTCAGCCCCCGGGAAGGATTCAAGGCTGAAATAGAAAATAAGAGCGCGTATCATGAATTCCTTTTTCCTTCGGTCGCGATCGCGTAGTAGTTTCTTTCTCGCAATCTTGAGGCATGTCTTCAGACATTGCATATACGGGTCATTGGGTTCGATGGGCAGACGGACCCGTTCTGGGCTCCACGCTCACATTAACCTCTCGTAACGGTGCCTTTCTGGTGGCCTTTTTGGCCCTGTTCGTCAATTTCGTAGGAGGGCAATTCTGGACAATTTTGAAATTTCTCGTGCATCAACTGAGAGCCAAAAGACGGTCGGAAGACGCTTTGCATCATCAACAGCAAGGTCAGTACAATTCCTGAGCTTCTATTGCTTTTTCTGGAACGGTTCAAGAAGTCAAAACTTTGTGTCGGAAACTCCAAAAGCGATCTCACAACTGGGTCAAGACAATTGAGCATGGACCAAAACTCACATAACAGCTTGGAAAAGCAATGCTGACTCTAGAGTTCACTTAGCCGTTCTTCGTAATTCCACATCAGCCGTCGCTGCGCTATGGCTCTGGCTTAAGACAGCTTGGGCATGGCGATCCCAGACTTCGCACCCTTTTCTAAGGTCTCTCGCGCTGGTCCTGATAGCTTTTGTGAACGTCGCGGCCTTTGCAGTGGCTGGAATCTTTTCCTCACACGTCACTTCAACGACCAACCTTGTCCTCGTACGGAATCAGACTTGTGGATCCTGGCGATGGCCAGCCGTAGAGACCCTGAATGCTGTTGAAAGTGTAGGGATCAATCTCAAAGACCTCTCTACTCTAGCCTTGGGATGGTCGGCATACTACTCGGAGTTGTTGCGTAGATCAAGACGTGATGTCACGTACGCCCGAAGATGCTATGACGATACCCAAAATTCGCCCTCGCCTGATTGTCAACTATATATCACCCAGCAAATTCCATATACAACAGAGGAGAATGTGCCATGCCCATTCGACCCCGGCTTGTTTGATAATGCCACACTCTGGTTTAAAGCAGACAAACTACTCTCCCCTCTCGGCTGCGTCACTCAGCACCAATTCTGCAACCCGAACCTCCCGGCCTACTCAAATTGCACAGACTGGTCCAGCATCGCCCAAATCCCGCCTGCTATCAAATCTCTAAAGTACAGACCCCTGCAATCCTCCGTCCAAGCTTTGATGTATCAAGCAGCCTGGAACACCTCCTTCGACATCGTCGACGTCCTAAGCAACGAAGTACTCTTAGCCAGCCAATCGTACCATGACCCTCCAGCCCCCCTCCCACCCAATCAATGGGTGCTCGAGGTCAAAAACATCCACGCCACAATGTTAGCCTCATTGCAGAGCCTAATGCTCGCCCACGTTTCTGGCCCCTCGAACCCAAATTCCCGCCAATATATGGATCCCGCAAGCACCCCTGACGAGCAGACCCTATGCACCAGCCAAATGGCAACCAGGAACGACTACGCATCCTTTAGCATCCTTGGCATCGCGATGATCTTGGCTCTTGGCGGCGTCGTCATCATCATTGGTCTGTCTATTGAACTCATCACGAGGACTATCCGCAAATCAACGAATAGAGGCACGTATCGCCAGCTGGGGTGGGATGTTAGTGAAGTTCTGCAGCTCCAGCGTTTAGCGTATGAAGGGCACGGGATGGGAAACTGGAGAGGAGACGCGGATTCGGTTCCGATCACGGCGAGGGAGGACCGGTTTAGGACCCCTGTGTGGAGGGATAATGGAGAGGAGAAGGCAATTGCTATGGAGGTGGGAAAGATGGATTCGCCGCTGATTCGTGAGATACAAAGCCGGCGTCGGGCCTCCTCGGCCGCTCCTAGCTGATGTGACATACTGTTGATTATAAACTATACTGGATATAAAAGGCTATATATTTCGTTACAAGCGATCCAGATGGCTGATGGCCATTTCGTACTAGACATGAGGGAACAGCTGGGGCACCAGGGGCGCTTACTAAAGCGAATGATTCTATTTTATTCTACCTGAATTTGATACTTGCGGAATGCATGCTGATGAGGTTTGATGTTGGGATTAGTATCGATTTTGGAGCTGCTGATGCTGTCGGATATTGATAATTTTCTTGATAGCTAAGGAATCACTATTTCCAATCCTCTTCTACTACATCCCATCTTCTACGTAGCTACGGCTGGTATCTATTAGCGCTAATATTATTTGATAGCCTATTAGACCGTACAGGCTATTATTACTTAAACTAGGATAGGATTATATTAGCTTAAGTTAGCTAAGAAACTCCTACTTAAGGGATTACTAGCTAGCTTACTACTAGCTAAGTAATACTAAGTTATATAAATCCTAGTTAAGTAATACCTAGCTATATAAATCTAAGTTAAGTAATACCTAGAGAAGATAATTATATTTAGGTAAATCCTATTTATAAAAATCCTAGTTACTTAGATATAAATTAAGCTACTTTTATAACTTTAATTTAGTTATTCTTAATATATTATATTATCTTTATTCCTCTACTTAAGAGTCTAGCTTCTATATATAATATTATAAGAACTCCTTATCCTTTAAACTTAATTAGTTTATAATATAATAGATAATTTAAGAGATTTAAATTAACTTATATCTAGCTAACTATCTTAATAAGATTACTTTATAATAGAAAAGTATCTTTAAACTTATTTCTATCTATATAATATTACTTATTATATTATTTAAAACTACTATATTTAAGTTTATACTATAATCTACTATAATATTAATATATTTCTATAATATTATTAAGTACCTAGTATTTTTAATTTTTAATAATATTATTAATATAAGAGATTAATAGTATATAAATATAATAGCTTAGAGTTTAATCTATTAATATAATAAATAATATAAAAAAAGTCTAACTACTTATTAACTAAGTATTTAATTAATATTTTAGATTTTCTTTAAGAATAACTAAATCTAATTACTTACTTTATATTTAATCTCTTTATAATATTTATTTACTAAGTATCTTATTAATCTCTTACTCTTATATAATTACTTTTAGTTATAATTAAGTAGATTACTTATTCTTAATATAATATCTTCTACTCTACTAGTTTATATATACTCTTTAGTAATATTATAAAAAGGTAGAAGCCTTTATAAAGATAGAATAGAGGTAATAGGATAATTAAAGAGATATTATTATTATTATTATTACTAAACTTAATTATAAAGAGTTAGCTAGTAATAAGATCTACTTATTAATAGAGCTAAGATATCTCTAGTTTAAAGGTAGTTAAAATAAAACTAAGATATTATCTAATAGTAGAGCTCCTTATATAGAGTTTTTATACGCGTAGTAAATATACCCTTAGTATATATAATAATACCTACTTTAGTTCCCGCTAGTAGTATTAGCTCTACGTATAAGAGACTCTAGGTTAAGAGATAGAAGGTATTATACTAAGTAGAAGAGTTAAAATAATAGGTTAGAGCTACCTCCTCTAGCTAGAAGGATTATAACTACGCGTAAGAGTAGGAGTAATAACCTTATAATTATAGGTATAGCTAGTAGGATTTTAATATAATCTACTTTCTCTTATAAGTAGATTACTATATAGCCTAGTACTAGGAAATAGTAATATAATAATAGTAATAAAGTATATTTATACCCCCCTTAATAACTCTAATAGCTCCCTTTTATATATTATAAAAAAGATATATAATAATTCCTAATAAGAGTATTATAAGCCTTCTACTAGGCTAGTAGTAGTAGTAACCTAGTATTATAAGTTAAATAAAGAATACTTTAATATTAGATAATATAAGAGAGGAGTAGCTAGGGTAGTAATAAACTAGTAGGAGGGCTAAAGGTACTTATTAATATTAGTTAAACTATATAAGAAAGGGTAAGAGGGTAATTAAAGGAATATAAACCTTTTAAGAGTAGAAAAAGGGATATAGCCCTAATAAGAGAGAGGAGTATATAAATATTAAGATCTAATACTAGGGTAGTATAAAGTATAAGGGAGAGGATAGTATATAATATTTAAAGGCCTAAAAGTATTATAATAAATAGGGTAGGTAAGAGAGGTTTTCTTCTATAATTTATAATTTCCTCTTAATAAACTAGAGTTAGAATACCCTTATTAGCTCTAAGTAGCTAGATAGTAGAGTATAGAATATAAATATAAATATAAATTATAAAGAGTTATTTTAATTAGTTATCTTATATATAACTATAATAAATTTAAAGACTTTACTTAATATTCTAGTTAACTTATTTTATTTATCTATTAATTTTAAGGTAAAATATAATTAGGTAATCTACCTTAATTCTAAGTTATTTATATATACTTTTCTAAAGAGTAAGTAAAAACTAAGTATCTTTAACTAATATAGTTAAGTTAAGAAGTTTATAAACTTAATTAATATTCTATAATAAAATCTAGACTAGTTAAATATTAGTAACTTTTAAGGATAAGATCGAGATAAGTCTAGTATCTAGAGACTTCTATATAGTAAGGGTTTTAAGCTAAAAGGCTTTAATAGCTTTAGGCTTAGGATACTAATAGTATTAATAGATATATAGCCTTTTAACTCTTTTATAGCTTACTATATAATATTTCTCGATATAAATAGGTCCTATTACATATCCTCCCCCGGTGCTGGTGTGACTAATATCGGATTGAGGGTGCGGAGAAGGAGGATTTGGAGGGCGCGGTTGCACTCTTCATTGCTACTACTACTACTGCTGATAACTATGGTAAGAAAGCTGAGAGCTCTGATGTCGATGTGAGATACGCTGGACTGAGGATGATCAGGATGTAAGCTCAAAGTAGACGAAGCTGTATATTAGTGATACTAAAGGTTGGAGTCGCCGGATGAGGCTAGCGCGGCTTCGAATAAATCTCCACTCGAGGCTCGAATCCACGCTCTGTATTGTATTTTATCAATTCCCTCGCAATTCGACTCACAGTCATCTCAGAGACGTGTCTACGACACAGTCACTGTTGTCAGTTGCTCAACGCATCCACGTCCTCCTTACAGGAAGAGCCTAAGTGCAGCATTCCTTCTGTACCCTACGGCAAACCTATAACGTCGATGACGGGATAACGAGATTGACGGTCATTCGAGATTGCTGAGTAATTTACTAACAAATAGAGATATTACGGCCGTGGCCCTACCAGTTTAGCCAATCAAGTCAGGTGGCGACAGTGCAATCTCGAATGACCGTCAATCTCGTTATCCCGTCATCTACGTTACGTCGTACATGCCTCATGCTCTGTGACTATCTAGAAATTGCTAACCGTCGCTACAGTCCTCATTGCCATCATCAACGATCTGGACATTAGAGTACCCAAGCATTGTAAGTCTGCTACCTCTCCGCGCAACCGTCGCTGACAACGGCTCATCACAGAAACACCACACTTTCCCCCAAACCTTCCAAAAGTACCACGCCCACATCTCAATATTACCATACCAGGATCATGCGCACCAACGTAGCCTGAGAAGCTACGACGTCCGCCCTACAAACACACCAATACTACACACAGGAAAAGCTGGGCCGGACTACAAGCATTGATAGAGTATACACGAGCACACTCGCTGATCAGAATAAGCTCATGTCGCTCTCGCAACATGCGTAGCGAGGGCTTTTTCGTATCATGATTACATGGGGAACGACCTGATTTCCAACCGAGCAAATGTCAAATTCTACTCAGACATCCGGTCCTATTACACGCATGCACGCATGCACCAAACCACAATCATCCTTGCATAGGCTCTATGGTATCCATCTTGTTGACCACGGGATCTACCTTGCAGCCTAATCGCAGCTATTCTGACTTTGTCATCGCCATCGGACTGAGTCGATCATGGGACGTCTGAGCAACATACATGCATGCACCCGAGCCACTGGACGTGTGGATAAGGTTCGTACCGCCTCAGCACGGCAGTCATTGAGCAAACTTCTTGCTCGCATGCCGACAATTGTTCGAAAGAATGCAACTACCCGCATTCCTCGTGAGATGATCTCGAGTTATCATGTCACGTCTTGAGAGCTCCCGTTCTATCAACTCCTTACCAATTTTACTCAATTATGAACCCGACCTAAGGTACGATCTCATAGCCGCGACGAAGACTGTCGCAATGTAGTCTGGATACGTGATTACAAGGAGGGCGTGGCTTTTCGATATTTTGTGACCTGATCTATAGATTAGACAAGGGGGCGTGGCATACATGTATATCATACATTTCTACTCCATAGAATAATCAATATCTTTTACTACAGTCACAGAATATTCATATCGCTACACGTATATGAGCTGGTTGGAAGACATACCAGCCTATACCGTTGCAGTTGGCCGTTTCGATCGAGGAAGGGGAGTAGGGCCGTTTTAGGAGAGTAGCGAGGGAGTGCTATAGCGCAATAAGGAACTAATAATCTCGGCTCCTCATAATAGGAGGACGTAGCAAAAGAGAGCATGAATAGTATACTTCGAAGTAAAAGGGTTCATAGATTTAGCTACCCTGTGCCCGCCTACAGCTGGTCCTTTATTCATGGCATCCGTCCATAGTGTTGTCTAGGATATATCAGTCTCAAGCAATCCAGTTCCATCCCTTCTCCTTCCCATGAGCCCACCGTACCCCAACACAACACACCGTCGCGCCTACCAAGAGTGCCCCATCCAAATACGCAACACCAGCATACGCTCTACTCCCCTCTTCCTTACTCCCGAGCAGCTTTCCTCCAACCGGACTCCCAAAAATAGTGCCCAGGCCCCTGACGAAAAGTATCGACGCATTCACAGCAGCATACTGCCTGATTCCAAAGACCTCGGCGATGAGCGCCGGAAACAGCGCGTAGTACCCACCGGCGGAGAAATTGTAGATCACGATGAAAGCCAGCCAGAGCGAGAGGGAGGACGAGGTGGCGCTGGAGAGCCAGAAGGCGAAGACGCTGGATGCGGCGAGGGAGAGGGTCAGGACGAGCGTGTTCTGTCGACCGAGGCGGTCGCCGGCGTAGCCGACCAAGATGCGCGAGACGGCGTTGATGGCGTTGCTGGCGGCGAGGAGGTTGCTACCTTTGGAGGCGGAGAGGCCGAGGATTACGGTGTAGGAGGGGACAAAGGAGAGGGGGAGTTGGGCGCCAGCCGCCTGTAGGGAGTTGAGGGTTAGTTATCGAGGCTTGAGTATAGATGCAACCAATTAAGACTGAGATTCAAAGCGGTAATCTTAGGGGTAATGTCTACAGAAGAATAATAGCGAACACTGTTCCAGTAGAGGAAACAAGGCAAAGGCTTCTTGAGCACAAACCTGGAGAATGGCAGCCACAGCAGAGAAGAGGAACGTCGGTCTCGAGGCCAAAGCGCGTGAGACGTGTGTATTTCGCCTCTCCGGGCCTTCTACGGTCGAACCTGCTGCAAAGTGACTCCGTGGCACTGCCCAGGCGATTGGTAACCCGGCGATCAGGTTGAAGCCAGCATAAAGCCGGAGGGTCCACCGACCACCGACAGAGCTGAGTAGCGCCCGGATCACGGGTGATAGTATGAGACCGCCGGTGCCGCCGCCGGCTAGGATCTAATAGATGCACCGCGGGATTAGTAGTAGTATGTTGTACCTCTCGAGAACGTTTGGGGGAAACTGCATTGTCCAAGCAGCTGAATTACAGCTTCCATCCAGGACAGAAAGACATGATGTGCTATAACGCCCCATCTGAAAAGCAAAGAAACGGAATCGCGGACGAAAAACTTACGAAACCCATGGCCGTAGCGCGATGGTTGGTGAAATACTCAGGTGCAGGAGCCAGAAGCGGGAAGTACAGGAGTGACATTCCCAAGCCGACCAGAAACCCCTGTGTAAGCAGGAGCTGCCATATGGAACTGCTGATGGAGGCCAACATGAACCCAGCGGACACTATGAGTACCCCTGAAATGGTGATCGTCCGTGGTGCCAGCAACCGTAAGAACCTGCGGCGCCATAGCCGAGTCGAGGGCGTGGTCGGCGCCCATTTCCCATGCTCAATGCGTGAAATGAGAGGATTCACGAGGATGCCGCCGGCCCAGGTAAGGCCGTAGCACAGAGAGCCTACGAAGGCGAGCAGCGCGGTCGGCGGTGAGGCCTGTGAGGCTGGAGAGGGCACCAGAACGTCTTGGCTGGAAGAGAGGTAATACTCTTGGAATACGCCAAAGCACTGATTGTATCCTATCGTCAGGGCTATCGCCACAAAGGCAGAGGAAAGCACTGCAGCTTGCTTCCTGTGTGATATTGGTGGTAAGGACGAGGCTGGAGTCAGATCTGACTCAGATACGACTTCAGATCGGGCATGCAGGGTTGTGAGCGGAGTTGTTTGAGTTTGTATTGACATTGACTGTTCGGAGACGAGATGATTCATTTCAATCGGACCGTCTTAATTCTTGCAACACAAAACGCTTTCGGCTTGTGTAAGATGCAATCTGCCATCTGTTGCAACTTTTGAAACCATGGTCTGATCTTGAGAAGTGGAGTAGCTCAAGAGCTGATTGCAAAGCATGACGAGTAAAACAACAGAATAAGCATACTTTTACGCATACTATTCTACCGAGAGTTCACGGGCACCTACCCTTATTAGGTAAAAGTCCTGAGCAAGCGCTGAATCTCCAGGGACCAGGGCACTAAGATTTAGTGACTAGCTCTGGGGAGTCCGGGTGTGGTTTCCGGGGAGACAGTGGCTGACCCTTCGGAGGTTGGTGCCTCTCCCGTTAGCGCATGCTTAAGACTTTTGGTGCCATTCTCAATTGCATTTAGACAATCAGGCGTCGCCCCTTCCGCTATCCGCAGAATCAAAATTCCATGATGCAGTCAGTTTACTTGGGCAGCTATGCCCCCAATATTTCAGCCAAGATAAACAATCGTGAGAACGATGGAGTTGGTATGGGGAAAAGCGGAGGCTCACACCAACAACTACCGCCGCAACTAGGCCTTCCACAGGTGATCACACAGGCTGAGTCGGCATGATAGTCGAGAAAGCATGTCAGAAATGGCAATTGATCTGTGTGAAATGTATCTTACCAACAACGGAACGCCTGAAACGCTTTGAAGAATGCGAACACTGGTATTGAAATTGTGCAAAGATTTGACTTTCGAAAGGCATACAGATTATTGTTTCCCCTTAGCTGTCAATTGAAGAAGGGACGTATTACGGTTACACCCCCTTTACCTACAATTACACCCCCCATTTGCCTACAGTTACACCCCCCTAGATTAGGTATAGCTTCGCGCTTTCGGCACCTCCCAGGCGACGTAGCCGCGTGCCCGCCCAGATCTAGGCGCTAGTACCCGCCATAAACTCCGTAAGGTAAGGTGCCTAGGGCGCATGTGATAGCAAGACCATCGTAAACTATAGTAACCGTAGTACGCTCGTGGGTTGTAAGGCGCGCTGGCATACCCCAAGCCTACCACAGGCTTATTCACCCTTGGGAGTCTGGCGGCCCCGGAGACATCGGCCCAGGGCGGGTATACGGCTACGCTACCCCGGCAGGTGCCGAAAGCGCGAAGCTATACCTAATCTAGGGGGGTGTAACTGTAGGCAAATGGGGGGTGTAACTGTAGGTAAAGGGGGTGTAACCGTAATACGTCCCATAATATAAAGGAAAATCTCTTCTACCTAGTTTACTAAGGCCCCTTGATCAGTAATTACCGAGGTTAACCCGGACTAAATTCCAACACAATCATGGTGTCCCATTCAGTCGTACTCAGCTGTAACAAGCAACGGAGACGTGGTCTGCAGACTCCGTAGCAGCATACATGGTGCTTATACTCAGGCAACGAGATATAAATAACGAGGAAATTAACAGGTTCCGATATATGTATACTCGAGCATGTAGTGCACCATTCTAAATGGTTTGCGCAATATAGCATAAACCCCCATCACCGAATAGATAGATACCGTGAATGTTACTGCCTTTCAGTCCTCGCCACAACAAACACTCTAGCTAGCCATGCTTTCAAAATTGTCTTGTCTCAGCCATAATGTTTCCTTGGCACGGTTTCGGCAAGTGGCCACGTATCTTCTATTCCATCATTGGAATTAATGCTCTGCATCATCCGCGAGTCGCGACCTTGAGTCCCTCCGAGGCCATCGATAAAAGTTCGAATGCCAGTCATAGTTCCTCCTGGAATGCTTTGGACGCCAAGCGTCTTGCTGGACTTCTGCCGGTTAGACCCTTTGGACACCCCTCCCGTTGACTTGGTGTACCAAGTCCGGAAATTTTTGCCCTTTGCCTTGAAGGATAATGATACGCGAGCGTGGATTTTACTGAAAACAACGGTGGTGGTGGGCATGCAGCAGACGAGGATGCCTGCCGTCATCTCGACAATGCTAGGTCAAAAGTCAACCAAGATACTATAGTATGGTGATACAACTTACGTAGTAGCCCACGAAGGAATCACAGCCCAGGTGTTGTCTGTACTGTTGTTCTGCTGAACACGGTACACAAGGCCAAGAGTACTGGCAACACATGCACTACGGGATTATCAGTTAGGCCCGAACTAAAGTAAGAATGGATGCGCTCACATCATCCCAGTAAGAAAGATGGCTGATATAGAGATCTTTCTCCGAAAGGAAATTTGCAAAGACCATACGGCCGGAAGGGGCAGTATGATCAAGTACAAGTCGCTAATCACATTGACTGCTCCTTGGATAACCGCAAGCGGTCTTCGTGTTTGAGTGCAACGAGGAGAGGCCAAGGCGCTTATGTACGCAAACTGGGATTGGCCATCTGTAGGCGCGCAGACAACCAGGTAGGCAATCATGGACGCGTTGTAGAAGAGCCCGGTAGTGATCATGCCAGCATAGGCCCAGTATCTGAGCCATCTGAGCAAGCCAAACAGTTGCAGGTAGAGGACGAATAATGACAATTTGATAAGCCAGATGCATGGTCCGTAAAAGGCTTCAATGATAAGCGATAGCTGATAACGAACCTGAGATTAGTATATAAGGCCAGAAGATAAAGGGTGTATGGACTGAGTACCAGTAGCTGTTCTTTCGTGAAGTCCTTGATGGTGAGATCCCACTGATGCAAACCATATGCCCCTCCGCTCACGGCTGTTTGAGATGTCAGCAACCACTAAACATTGGCTTCAATTGGTATTCCTACCTGCGACTGTGATACTAATGAAGCTTAGCCCGGATAGCTAGAAGCTGAGTCAGCCCACAGCAAAGCAGAGGATACCATGGTTGTTACAAGGCCGAGGACGCAAGTCACTATGTTGTATAAGACTGTCAGTAGAGATTCCTGGTCCCGAGTCTTGATACTGTACGAACAGAATTTTTACAGCGAAAGATTGTGTAGATGAATGATAAAATGATTATCAAAGCAACAGGACAAGTTCAAGGGAGCAGAACGGGAGAGATGCCGCTAATCCGACAGCAGTGGTGCTTGGTAGGAGCTGGACATCAATAGAATGGATCTGGAAAGCATATGGGGCATTTGTTGATCTGCAGGAGCTTGCACGAATCCTTGCTGGACAAGAGACGGTTCACTGAACTTATAACTTACAGTCGTCCCATGATTTCTTTCTATTGATGACGAATTTAGCATAGAATCTTAGGCCGCCGAAGAGGAGAATGAGGGGCAGGCCGATACTCGCGGCGATGTAGATCTCAGACGCCCTTGACTCGGGGTGGATGAGATTGGGCCGTTCACCAGGCGGTGGGGCAGAAAGTGGTTCATTCAGAATGTCTGATGCTGTACTTGAAGCCATTGGGCAGTGCGATAAAATTGTAATGGTAAAAGCAAAGAGTACTGTACCCGGGATGATGAAGTTGGGAAATGGGAGTCAGGACAGAATAACCTTAAAGTCTTCCTCCATGAGGCAAGACCCAAATTATGTCTGATCTATGTTACGGCGGTGTAGGATCTCTTAGTCTGATCTCACTGCTAAAATCGGCAAGAATCCGGCGCAGCAGATGAGTGAAACATTGTGGCACAGTCGTGCAGGACGACACCATCCCGTAGCTCAAGCATCCAATCATTTTGTAAATGATTTTGGAGGTAGCTGAAGCTGAAGAATGCGGATGCTTCCTACTGCAGGTGCTCAGACCCAGTGTTCCTAGTTCTATCTACCAGTGGTAGCGTACCTAGTTAATGATTGGCAAGAACTAGTAGATTGGAAGTAATTAACGATCACCTTGTACGTGACCTTGGTGGGAATTTGGTGGACTAACGGACAAATGTGTAGAGGTCGAGGAATCTGGTCATTAGCAGATCATGGCAAGCTCCGCTAAGGCCTAGTAGGGCTACCTCGTATTTACCATGTCGATGATTGAGTGACCAAGTCTTCGTTATTTTGCCAAGGGCTGATTAGTAATGATCAAGAACGTCGCTCAGCACAGACCACGAATTGAAGGGTCCAATTCCTATTGGTGGACGATTAATCCAGCTCTAGCTGCATATGTAAGTGTAAGTTACCAATGGTGATTAGCCTCGGTCGGGTCGTTCCGGCGGATCATTGGCTCGGCCCTTATCCATAGCTCTACTTATCGTTGACTGTTTCAGTGTTATGCATGACACCTAGTAGAGCGCGGAGATAAGATGTCGAGCTGGGGGTTCGTAGCCTTACGTAGCGACATACACAAGCTTATGGGTGTTGTGCTCGTGCTTGGTCTGAGGCTAGAGACGTTCTCCGTTTGCGGGGCGTCCGGAGCTTTCGGCCTAATCCGTCTGTTGTGAACATCGTTCGCATTAATTGAACCTCGACCGATACCGTGCCATAAGACTGCATATGCCTTTGAGTACAAGGCACACCACGACAGGTCACTAAAATCTGACTGAGGGTGAATGGTCGCGCCATTCGCAAAGATCAGCTCGTGTCCAAGGCGACAGAGCATGGCTTCTTTGTGATTCGCTAGTCATTGTTTGAATCTCGTCGCCAACATATCGACAAGGCTCCGCTTGTGGGATGTTGCCGCACTGATTCCCATAGACTGTTTCGTGGAGACAAGGCTGACAAGCCTATGCCTCCATCCTTTGTCCCAATTTTCAGCTGGCATGTCTTTGCAGCCAAAATACACCAATCGCGAGCTCCAAACTACTTTCGTTGGCGAGTTCAAAGTTTATATCCTGCACGAGAATTTGGAAACTGACGCCTCGACCGAGAGTGCATGACTTGCTAGAGCCACTGTTGCACTATCAGTCAACCACTCCATAGAAATTCATTGTGGAAGGAAGGTCTGCATGACACAGCCTTTTGAGGCACCCACCACTTGAGCAAGCAATATTAGGCCATCAATACAGTCTTCAATCAACATAGGGGCGAAACTAAGAACGGCGTATGGGATAAGCGGGGAACACTCATAAGTACAAGGCAGTCTCGCTGATAAGAGCCATCAAGCTCGCAGTCATGTACGGTCTCCTAGAGATACCCCATATAGCTGCTCAAACCCTCAGAATGCCAATGGCTGGTCTGAAATTCTTGTTGCTATTCTATGTTCCCTTTCTCCTCTTCAGCCTCATCTGCAAGCTGTGTTTTTGGGTCCATTTCATCTACCACCAACGGGCGACCTTGTCAAACATTCCAGGACCAAAATGGGCTGCAAGGACGAGGCTCTGGCTTGTGAAGACGCTAGCTTCTGGCGAGTCTGCTGAGAGATTTGTGGAAATCAACAAAAAATATGGTGAGAGACCTAAGCTTAGGTCCTACCCACGCTTACTAGCTCAGGCCAATTGGCTCGTATCGGACCGAACCACCTGATCACAAGTGACCCAACACTCACACGTAGGATATTAGCAGCACGATCCGGATACAACCGCGGACCATGGTTTGATTCAATCAGGATTGATCCCCATACCCCAAACATTGTCTCCGAGAGAGACGAGACAAAGCACAGTCGTCTGAGATATAAACTGTCTGCGAGTGTAAGCAGTCTTTGTTGAGGCATCCATTCGGATTACTGAGACGTATGTGCAGTATAGCGGCAAAACAATCAATACTATGGAGCCAATTATCGACGAGCTGCTTCTCGACTGGATTGGTCGCGTCGATAGAGTCTGGACCTCAAAGTCCGAAAAGGCAATGTTGTTCGATATTGGTAAAAGGATTCAGTTTTTGACCGTGGACATAATCACGAAGATCTGTCTTGGTAATGCATTGGGTTGCGTGGCTAGCGACTCTGATAAGTATGGATTCCTCGCTACTGTGGAAAAGGGTAATGCGGTCTGTCAGCACTTCTCAGTACTTCTTGAGATGAATACTCTCATGTATTACCTTACCAAGATGCCACTCTTGGGTCCACTCATTGTGCCTAAGCCAACAGATAGTACAGGTGTCGGTCGGATCATGGGTGTAAGTCTTGGGCACTTGACCTATTAGAGCGGCACTGACATTGTATCAGATTATCCGGAGGGCCGTGGAGCGACGCAGCAAAGTGGCTGCAGGTGAGAACGAAGAATTGAGTGGTCGAAAAGATATGATGAGTCTTTTTCTGGCCAAAGGTATACCCGAGCACCAAGTAGATGCAGAACTGGTTATAGCACTGTATGTAGGATAACCTCCAGATGTGTATTTGCTGAAACTAACCACTCACAGAGTTGCGGGTTCTGATACTACATCAACAGCTGTTCAAAGTACTCTGCTTGCGATTATCCTCAACCCTCATGTCTATCGAACCTTGAAATCGGAGATCCACACCATGATCGAAGCAAAGGCGGTTTCTTATCCGATCCAGGACGTAGAGACAAAGAGAATGCCTTATCTCCAAGCATGCGTCCTAGAGGGTCTTCGAAAGTTTCCTCCACTTACCCAGCTACGAGAGCGCATAGTACCTCCCGAGGGTGACACTATGAAAGGACAACGTATCCCGGGAGGAACGTTCATTGGGTTCAACGCATGGGGAACCCAGCTTGACGAGATTTACGGCGCCGATCCAGATGTCTTCCGACCCGAGAGATGGTTGACCAGCAACGAAACCCGCTTGAAAGAGATGCTTCATACTCATGGACTGATCTTCGGTCATGGCTCCACCAAATGCCTCGGAATGGCAATGGCAATGATGGAACTGCATAAGATGATATTTGAGGTTCGGCTTTCCCTTCCCGGAGATGCGAGTTCTAACATTCACAGCTCCTCCGGCATTTCGACATCGCGATTGCCAATCCATACAAGCCATGGTCCAGTGTATGCTATGGCATTTTCTTCCAAAAGGATTTTAACGTATACCTCACGGGAACAACGTCTCGATAGATGCTCGAAGGTTGAGCTGTTTACAGAGCTGGTGCGGAGGATTTCCTGGGCAGAAGAAAGGCAAAGAGCAAGGCAGCCGAGTATGCGCATGGCTCATCTTGGCTCTGTTAGCCAAATGCATAGATAGCATTCTAGGTTCGCACAATTACGAACACATCCATATTAGATCGACAAACTTAGCACCCATTTGATAGACTAGCCTTTAATGATTGTTGACCGCTAGATACCAGCAATGGCCTCAGGCACCTACATGCATGTTTGCGAATGCACATGTGTGCTACTAAAGAGTGAGAGTCGGGCACTTACACTTGCATTAGCTCCAAATACCACGGGCGGATTCCTGACATCCGCCCCCGCCGTTGATCTGGACGAGATAAGTCCACGCCCGGGGGCGAGGTGCATGCAGCATTCTTCATGCATTAACGTGCGGCTGGATTTGTCTCAAGAGTCAGCCTTCGTGCCAAGACGCATGGATTTTCCACGCTTACTCATCCGTCCTAATCGAGACAAGCTTCCGGCTTCGAGCGGCGCGGGATCGGGATCGGAACCGGGCAAAAGCGGAAAAACTGTATCTATTAGCTCGCCCATTCAAAATTAGGGGTTCTCTGCGCCTTGGCATGGACCAATTCTTGTGTCACCCGCGAGCCTTGCAAGGGCAAACAAGACACCACATCTTCACCTCCCCATTTCTCGTCAGCCTCCCTTGAACAGTATCCAAGTAGCACAGGCTTGCAGCGATTATGGATGGTATGTCCATGACCACACTACTGGTCCTTACAGGAGTTTGCGTGGGGACTTACCTGATCCTCGCTCGCGTCGTAGCAAGCTCACAAGATGCACGAGAACCGCCGCTTGTTACATCTTCCGTCCCCTTCGTCGGTCATGTCATCGGTCTCATGCGCAGCAAATTCAATTATTATGTTCAATTAAGGTATCATTACTCCTACCTAATATCCATCTCCCATCGGCAAGGCTTTTTGCAAACATTGCTCACGAATATTCAGCCAACAACAAACGGCACCTATCTTCACCATGATGATGCCAGGCCAAAAAATGTACATCGTGACCAGTACAGAGCTTGTGCAAGCGATCCAGAAGCAGCCCAAAGCACTTGCTTTTCCTCCCATTGCAGCCAAGTTTTCCTCGAAGATCTGCGGCTCTAGCCCCGAAGCCCATAAGATCTTGATGAAGAACGTCAACGGCGACGAGGGCGACTGGGGGCTTTCCATGGAATCATACGCAGCTATGCGAGCAGCTCTGTCTGCAGGTCCTGGACTCGACAGCATGAATCGCGTAATGATCCAGACGATTGCCGCTTCTCTCGATGAGCTGCATTCGCCTGCAGACTTACACACAAAGATCAAGCTTAACCAGTGGCTTCAAATCAGTGTGACAGCTGCAACAACACTTTCAGTATATGGACCGCAGAATCCCTTCGCGGATGAGGCTGTAGCAGAGAGCTTTTGGTATTACTAACACTCACTGTGTTGCACGCCCACTGAGCTGATGATCCCTTAGGCAGTTCGAAAGCGATATGATCTCAATTCTCGTTGGCCTCCTACCATCTATCATGGCCCGCAAGGGATTAGCAGCTCGCGCCAAAGTCGTCCAAGCTTTCGAGCACTACTTTAGGACTGGAGGTCACAAGCAGGCCTCTGTGCTGATGAGGAACAGATACGAGACAAGTTTTAAGAACGGCATTTCTGTGGAGGATATCGCTCGCTATGAAGTGGGCGGAGCAACAGCTATCCTTGTCAATACAGCGCCTGCGGCGTTCTGGATGCTCCTCCTCATCTATTCCAGTCCAGGCCTGCTCAATGAGATCCGCAAGGAGGTAGATCCTATTCTTCATACGACAGAACTTGAGGGCGAAGTGACCAGAAGTCTGGATGTAACAAGCCTAAAGGCGAACTGCCCTCTGCTAACGTCTACATTCCAAGAGGTTCTCCGCTACCGGTCTATAGGCACATCAATCCGTCAGGTAATGGAAGACACCGTCCTTAATGGTCAGTGGCTCTTGAAAAAGGACGCAATGATACAAATGCCAAGCCGTGTGATTCACAAAGACTCGTCTGTCTGGGGCGGAGACGTGGACGACTTTGACCCGCGACGTTTCATAAAAACCCACAAGAAAGCAAGCGGTGACAAACCCCCTCCTGCAGCAGCTTTTCGTGCATTTGGCGGCGGCACCACCCTCTGTCCTGGTCGCCATTTTGCCACCAACGAAGTGCTGGCCGTGGCAACGATGTTTCTTCTGCGGTATGATATGATACCCGTGGGGGTGGAGTGGTCCATGCCAAAAACAGAGAAAACAAATGTGACGTCCGTGATCATGGAGCCGGATACAGATATCGAGGTAGAAGTGTATCCGAGGAAAGGATTCGAGACTGGACGATGGGTGTGTAGCCTCAGAGATTCAGGTAAGGTTTTCGCGGTTGTTGCGGAAGACCGAGAAGAGTAGGGGATCAGGACTTCAGTGAAAATGCTCCCATATAGAACAATTCGATGGTTTATTCCTGGTCGTTGCGGGTTGTGGTGTACTATACGCCCTACATGTATCAAAAGATAAAACTCTAGCGGGAAGCGAGCGACGGAAGGGAACTGTGAGTATCCTACTAGACAACTGGTCTGGATAATGTAAAGTAGATGGTCAGTACGCGTGTCTTGGCGGGTCGGAGACGGTCGCCGCCATCATGGCGAGATCCCGTCTGGACCATAGTCGGCCCGCCCATGTTCCTGTGCTGGGCTGATGTTGCCCTGTTCTAGAATTAAGCTTTAAGGGTTTATGTCAAACCGAAGCAATAAGATTTTTTAACGTATGGCGTAAGGTATGATACGGCATACAGCGCATCCAAATTAGGTATAGCGCTGCTGCGCAGATGTTTCATCTCTTGCAGTTAATCGCTGCTTCATTATTATCTTCAATCCGCTTAATTTACGGCTGTTAACTTCAATGAGGCCCATATCAACTATCGTCGCCATCACTAGTACGAGATACTTACACACCCATGCCGAACTGAAATGGCCACCCTCGACTCCCTAAAGCAGGCCCTTAGGCAGAAAGCCAATGCAACGGCGTCGTCCCCGAAGCAGCCGTTGTCCGACATACAGTACAGCGCTGGCTTCGATATCTTAGTGCGGGGCTCAGGATGGATGACGTACTAAGACTTCATTATCCCTTAACTATCTCAGCTACTAGCCCCTCTCTTCAACTCGCGTATCTATATCTCGGCACTAGAAATCGGACCCGGCCCGAAGAGCCTACTTGGATATCTTCCCAGCCGTCTGAGACGGAAGGTCAGGAAATACACTGCATTCGAGCCTAACGGCTTGTTTGCTACAAGGTTGGAAGAATGGCTTTGCTCTACCTCCGAGACGGAGTCCCCGCTGCTCTGTCTGGAAAACCCGCCCGATATTCATCGAATTCCATTCGCTCTGCAGGACAACATAGGGAGTGGTACCAGTACCGGTACGAGTGATAATGACGAAAAATACGACATCATCTTATTCTACCACAGCATGTACGGCCTGAAGCCCAAACACAGGTTCATCGAACGGGCGCTGGAAATGCTTGTTAAGTGGCCACAAGGCGGAATGGTGGCGGTTTTCCATCGCGACGGGGCCCTGCACCTCGACGGCTTGGTGTGCCATCGAACGGCTTCTTTCCCTACTAGAGTCATTAGCGTGGCAGATGACGATGAAGTACTGGACTGTTTTACTTCTTTCGTCGCGGGGTTTATCATGCAGGATATGGACGTGGACAAGGCTATCCGAGACGATTGGCGTAAGGTGTGCCGTGCCTTAGGCCGTCGCGAGGAAGCCCACCCAGACTCTCTCTTGTTTAGCTCGCCCAACGTCATGGCGGCCTTTACCTAACATGCGACCACGTTGCCAGAGCTGACGGCGCAGGTGCCATTGGTGAAGGGGGATAAGACGGTCAAAAACCGGGAGGCTCGCCTCCACCGCCCCGCCTCGATTATTAGACCGACAGAGGTCCGACACGTCCAGCGGTGCGTTCGATGGGCTCTAAAGTACGGGGTTGGCCTGACCGTCGTCGGCGGGGGTCATAGCGGCCACTGTCTCTGGCCTAACGTTGTCTCGGTCGATATAAGCGCCTTTGACCAAGTACACATTCTTACGGCCGGGGAGGATGGAGGAGATTCTAATTCCGATTCCGGTTCCTTGATCGTCGCCGAGGCCGGCTGCAAGACGGGGGATATCGTCCGCAAGACCATGGCGGCGGGCGTGACAGTACCCCTAGGAGCTCGCCCAAGCGTAGGTGCGGGGCTGTGGCTATAAGGCGGCATTAGGCACCTAGCTAGGGTACACGGGCTCGCGTGCGACGCCATTGTCGGTGCCGTTATAGTTAGCGTCGACTCTAGCCAGGTCCTCTGCGTCGGCTATGTACTAAGCCAATACCGACCGGCCGGTACCGTTCGCCCGGAAAACGAATCCGATCTGTTATGGGCGATAAAAGGCGCCGGGACCAACTTTAGTATTATAGTTAGCGTGACTTTCAAGTCTTACGCGGCTCCGACCTACTTGACTCGAAACTGGGTTGTCCCGCTAAGTGACAACCTCGAGGCGCGGCTTAGGCTCAGCGACTTTGATAAACTCGTCGCCAGGAAGCTCTACTAGAACTGTTCTGCAGACGCGTATCTATACTGGGACGCCGGCTAGCTATATCTTGGCGTGACCATGTTCGAATCTTCCACGACTAGGCTCACCTTTTCAATACTAACGCCCACGCCCGTAGGTGTAATTTAGGGGCCGAAAGACGATTTCAAGGCCGTGGACGGCGTTAGTTTATTCGAGACCGAGATGTACGTGTCTAGGATGCACGGCGGGCACGCCGGCGGCAAGACCTCCTCGTTCAAGCGATGTTTATTCTTAAAACGCCCCGGAGAAGCGAACGTCGCCAACCGCTTAATAGCGGCCCTTGAGACTCGTCCCTCGCCACTCTGCTATCTCCATCTGCTGCAAGGTGGCGGAGCGGTCGGCGACGTTACGGCCGATGCCACTGCTTTTAGCTATCGAGACTGGGACTTTACCTACGTGATAACCGGTATCTAGCCCCGCGATCAAGATAGTACCGAAGCCGTATAATCTGCCGTGCGGTGGGTTTATAACGTCGCCGGGGACTTATTGTCCTTGAGTACCGGAGCTTATGGCGCCGACCTTGGGCCGGACCCTAGAGACGCCGCGCTGGCGGCCAAGGCTTTTGGACCGAACCGGCCGCGCCTAGCCCGTCTCAAGTATATCTTGGACCCGCGTAATGTGCTGGCTTACGCCTGCCCGCTCCCGAAAGCACCGATAGAACAGAAGCTTATTATTCTTATCACGGGCGAAAGCTGCGCCGGCAAGGACTATTATGCCGACGTCTGGGTCTCTATATTCATTAGATGTACCTATAAAAGCCTCACGGCGCGTGCAGTCAGCATTAGCGATGCGATTAAGCGAGAATACGCGGCGGCTACCGGTGCCGACCTAAGCCGCCTGCTTTGGGACCGTGCTTATAAGGAGTAACACCGGCCTGCGTTGACGACATTTTTCCAGGGATAGGCGCGGTAACGACCTCGGCTGCCAGAGGAGCATTTTCTAAATATGGTGTACGGCGCCGTAGATGTGGACGTGCTGCTAATCACCGGGATGAGAGACGAGGCACCGGTCGCAGCCTTGTCGCATTTGGTACTAGACAGCAGGCTACTCGAGGTTCGCGTCTAAGCTAGTAAACAGACGCGGCGGATTCGTCGAGGGTGCCATAGCGGTGACGACGATAGTGACGACAACAAGGACAGTAATAATAGCGGGTCGAACTTAACGGCCTTAGACTACCGCCCCAGTCTCATCTTCGACAATGACACGACCGAAAACGAGGCGGTAAAAAGATTTGCCGAACATTACCTGCTTCCCTTCGTCTACGAGGACCTGTAACGACTGGCTAATATAGTGCGCTAGGTAGCCGACTTCCCACGCCCAGGCATCGAATTCGGCCACGTGCTCGGCATCTCCTAGTAGCCGGGTGGGCTGGCCCTGTGCACGTCTCTGCTGCAAACCCACTTTACCGGTGACTAGGCCAAAGTTGATGCGGTGGCGTGTTACGAGGTCGGCGGCTTTATCTATACGTCGGCGTTGGCCTCGCGGGTCGATTTGCCATTAGTGCTAATTCGCGAAGCTGGCAAGCTCCCCCCACCTATAATCTCTGTTATCAAGCCCCCGTCGCATATCTCGTCTTTGGCATCTAATAATTCGAAAGAGAAGCGGATCGAGATCGAGCGGGATATAATTCCGAGGGGCGCGTTAGTAGTGGTGGTAGATGATATACTTTCCACGGGGGAGACGCTTTGTGCGGTACTATAGCTATTAGATAAAGCTAGCATCGGCGCCGAGGATATCAGCATCATGGTCGTGGCCGAGTTCCCGGTTTACCATGGCCGGGAACTGTTACGCCAACGTGGGTTTGGCAGAATCAATATTCAAAGCCTTTTGGTCTTTGGCGGTGCTTAGGAAAGGAAGGAAAGAATCTCGGAATCTTGGATTTGTGATAGGGACACCTTGTGATATGTGTGATAAGTTGTTCCTACAATCCAAGCGGACTTTTACGCCGCAGGATTCTGAAAGTGTAGGGACTTTTATGCCGGGGTGGTTTTGACAACATAAGAGTCGCAAAGTCTCAAGACATGTAGTGTCTTAAGAAGAGTGTTTCTAGTGGGGCAGCCATGAATCAGCCTAGAGCACTTTATACTGATACCCCACAAAGTGCGCCGCCTGCCCACTATACCCATTCCTGCCCCTTGGTTGGGGATCCGGTTACCTCAGTCAGAAGGCCGTCGAGAAATAGCTGCGGGAGTCATAGGCGTACTAGTAGGGCCACGGCCGGCGGGTGCATTTACAATTCCAGGCTTGTGGCTTCTAGTCTTCAGGGGTAGGGCTTCATCCGTCGGGTTGGCTTATAGACCCTTGGGAGACGAGCGGAAATCCTGCAGGGTCTTAGTTAGGCGACTATTTACTTTGTAGATAAAGAACGCGTATTTTATATCTACCTTCGCTACTAGCGGCTCTACTTTAAGTAGAGAATAAATAGCGGCGAGGTTTAGTTAGACGCTTTAATAGTAGGCCTTTACTAATATTATATCGACGTCTCTTCTTAAAGGGATATTATAAAATATTAGGCCTCTCCTCTTTATCCTTTATATCTACTCTCTAGTTATTATATAAGGCCTATCTTTTCTTATTAGCCTTCTCCTCTTTAAGGCTATCTATCTTTTTAAAAACTTATATATTTATATAATAATACTTTCTACTAGGCCTATTACTCTACCTTAAAGTAATTAATAATTCCCTTTTACTCTATAATAAGCCCTTAAAATACTATACTTTAGTATCTAGTTAAGTACTTAGATTACTATATATTTATAATATCTTTAAGTATCTAGATAGTCTACCCTTATAACTCCTTAATATAATATTTAAGCTCGCTTTAAGCTATCCTAGATATATAATTAGTAAATTTCTTTCTATATATTTAAAGTTAATTTAACTAAATATAAAACTTATATAACTCTTACTAAGAGTTAGATCCTAAGTTTATAGATTATATAAAGTAAGTAATAGATATAAATAGAAAAAGTCTAAAATTTAAAGTCCTAATTCCTATAAGTTTAATAGATATATAAAAGTCTAGATATTTTATTACTATTAATTATAACTAGGTATTAAAATATAAACTAACTATTAAGTTAGGGTTTAATACTAAGTATTAAGGATCTATTATCTAGGGTATAGTATATATTAATTATTAGCTATCTAGAATAGAAAATCTATAATATCTATTAGTTTACTTAGTTTATAAGGTCTAACTAGGTTAAGAGTAGTATATCTAAGGATAAATATTAAAATATTAAGATATAATTATATAGGAAAATCCTATACCTATAATAATACTACCTTTTTTAAAAGAAAATAGCGTCCTCGCTATTATAATAATACTAGGGAGGTACTTTAGCTATATAAGTATAGACTAATAGCGTTAGGTTAGTACTTTAAACTCGAGTTAGGTTCCCGACTCGACTCTTAGCGAGTTAATACTAAATTCCTAGCCTGAGTATTCGGGTTAGTACTAATAGTTAGTACTAAGTATTCGGGTTAATACTATAAGGTAGTACTAAGTATTAGTACCGAAGTATTAATCCGACTCGCTAAGATATTAGTTCTACTTATATCATTTTACTAAGACTATTATATTAGGAATATTTTTTATTTATATTAATATTTTATATAATATATAAGATTTACTTATATATTACTAAGTATTATTATTATTACTAACTAGGTAATTCTTAATAGTAGATAAGGTAATATAAAAAGGTAATAGCTAATTAGCTATTCCTATAGAAATAATAACTATAATATTACTAATATTTTCTATTTATAGTAGTACTCCTTACTATATATAGGATTTACTACTATATTACTAGTTATTATTATTATTATTACCTAGGTAATACCCCTAAGTAATAAGGTAATGTAAAAAGGTAATGCATATACCTAGGGAATTAAGGGGGGTATTAAAATTCTAATTAAAAAAATACTATTTTTAGTATAGGGGTAATTCTAGAAAAATTTTGGGGTCTCTTACTATTTTATTAGGAGCTTGGCGTCTTGGCGATACCTTGGCGAGTCGGGTCGGTCCAACCCGACTCGCCAAGGTACCGAGGGCCATTCGGGTCGGTACCGGAAACCGGTACCGAGTGTTCGGGTCGGTACCGGGAGGTAGTACCGAGTATTCGGGTCGGTACCAATCTATAGTACTAAAACCCGACTCGACGGTTAGTCTATATAAGTAGCTAATTACAAGCCCTTATATATATACTATCTATTACTATATATATATACTAATAAATAAAGAAAGAAAGAAATAGAGAAGCTATCTACTATATAATATTATAAGTTAAGTTACTCTAATAATAATAGCGAGGTTATAATAGTAGTAATTAGGTTATAAAGTAGCTCTAGTAGTAGGTAATAGGCGTATTATAAAGCCTATAAATAAATAAATAGAATTAGACGACGTATTATTAGGAATTAAGTATATAAGGAATATTAATTTATTAATAGTTAGAATTTAAACTAATAATATCTTAGCGGTTTTAGTAAAACTCTTAAATAGTAAAAAGGAGTTAATTAATAGGGTCTTTAGATTTAAAACTTTTCTTATTCCTAGACCTATTCTAGTTAGACTTCTTAGCTAGTATTACTATTACTAATATCTAGCTAATCTATATTTTCGTAATAATAGTTAATATTACTAAAGAATATAATAGGTTTACTTCCTAGTAATATAAAGTTAATAGGGATATTAATCCCCTTAATTTATATAATCTTTTACCCTAGTTATAAGGTAATATTATCTTCTAGCCGTCCTAACTTATTTACACCTAGAATAACTCCTACCTTAATACCTTTTATTATAAATACCTTAGTATTAAGATATAGTACTATACTATTATTACTTATAATAAAAAGAGAAATATCTATATATATTATAAAATGCTACTGTAGCGTAGTAGGCGCTATACCTTATATAGATTAGGTTAGTTAGATATAAGGGGTTACCTTAATAGATAGTAAGGTAAGCCTTTATACCTATTTACCTAATAGTACCTTTACCTTACCTTTACTTTTTATAATATAATATCTACTATATTTAGTAGTAATACTATTATATAACGTCCTAATAGGTTAGAATTAACCTAATAGGTAGTATAGACTAGGAGTCCTCTACTAATAAACCTAGTAGTAGACCGCTACTAAGTTTACTATTCTATACTAGTTAAATTAGACTAGATTTTACCTTAATAATTATAAGGTAAAAATAGAATAATTATAATATATCTAGATCCCTACCTCTCTATAATATTAAGTAAGACGCCTATCTAATATTTTAACTACTAGATTTAGTATTTAATTATTACCCCTTACTAAGAAATTAGTCTTCTTAGAAGATTAAGGCCGTAGTTTCCCTAGTAGGGAAACTATTATAACTCTAAAATAGTAATAACTACTTAATTTTCCCCTCTATCTTAATTCTTTTACTACTTTCTATTTACTATTTATATTACTTACCTTTATACTTACTAGTTTATAACGCGTTTTCCCCTATTATAATTTATTACTATTATTTATTATAAGTCTACTCTATCTTATTAATATCGGTAATTCGGGAAGTCGGCCCGCTAGTTTTAAGTTGCGTGTCCTACGTAACCCGCCCCTAGCTAGCTACGAATATATAGAGTAACTTCCTATTACCTTAAGCTATAATAGAATAATATTACGGCCTAACTTAGCTAGGATTAGGCTAAAGTTAGGCTAAATAGATTTAGATAAGCGGATATAATAATATTCTAGATATATTATTCTAAAAATCTAACGTCTTTATACGTAACTACGCGATATATAATTATAAGGTAATAAATATTATTAATATATCTATATCGCCTATTATATATAGTATCGCGAGTATCCCTAGTATATTTACTATTACTATTATTAGGGTTAACTAATATTTCTTTCTCCTACTTAGTTATATCTAAGGTATACTTAGATTATAAGTCTAAACCGATAATAGTTTATACCTATTATAGTATATATAGTCTTAAGGTTCTATAGGAAGGATTAGAAGTTATTCTTTAAATAATAAGTATCTTTAGTTTTATAAGTAGTAGAGGTTCCTTACTATAGTACCTCGCCATTAATAGTTAGTTCTTAATACTCGAGTTTATTAAGTAGGCGATAAATTTCTACTACTAAAAAGAAGTAGCTAGTAAGAGGAATAAGCGGGGTCTCTCTAATATTTAGTTATAAGGTCGGTCTAGCGAGTAGTAGGTATAGCCTCCCTATTTAGCTCTATTCTACTAAAGCTACGCGTCTAGTAGGCCCTTATAATATAAATATTAGATATCGCCGGCTTTAACTAACTACCTATAGAAGTTAGTTTAGATTAGGAAGTCTAGAATAGTAGAATATACTACTAAGCTATCTACCCTTATAATTATTAACTACGTCGCTATTTTAAGATATATATTTAAAATTCTATTATATATATATAATAGTAATATTAATTAGCTAGGTAAGTAATAGAGATAGTAACTAGTAAGTAATAGAGATAGTAACTAGTAAGTAATAGAGATAGTAACCGGTAAGTAATAGAGATAGTAATAGGTAAGTAATAGAGATAGTAACCGGTAAGTAATAGAGATAGTAACGGGCAGGTAATAGTAATAGTAACGGGTAAGTAGTAGTAACGGGTAAGTAGTAGTAATAGTTAGAAATCTAACTTCTTAAATATTAAAAAGTAAAAATTAAAGGATACTTATAGGAGTTAAACTTAGTTAGTAGGTATTCTACTAATTTAGTTAAAGTATTCTCGAGGGCATTAATATATAGAGTTAGAATAGTAGCCTATATTAGTATAGGGCCGCTATATAATAGCTTATAAGTAGTAGGCGTAGCTAGTTATTATTATTATAATAGTTAAGATAAGATAAGAAATAGGAATTAACTTACGTAGTTAACTACTATACTACTAGGACTTTCTTTATATAAATTATATCTTATTCTTTTACTTATCCTTCCTGCGCTTAGGAAAGGTTATACTTATAATACTATTAGGTATATAACTACTATAAGAGACTACGTAGAGTAAGATCTTAGACCTAGAGAGAATAGTATATAGAACGCGATAGTATAGATAATAGGTTTATATAATATATTAATTTACTACTTATATACTACCTAAATATATCTATCTATCTTACTTATATTCCTTACGTGGGGAGTATAACTAATAATATATCTCTAGGTATTATAAGTACCCTAAGATATACGTAGTATAGCTACTTTAAGTAAAATAGATCTATTTTATTTAAAGATTATATAATATATATTTAGTTATTATAGTATATAAATAGCTACTAATTATACTATTAATATTAATATTTAATTTATAAAAGTTAATATTTTTAATTTTACCGCCCGTCTAATAAATATATTTTAGCCTAGCTTTAGCCTAATATTAGGCTAATTCTTCCTCTACGCCTTTAGTTATTTATATTAAATATTTCCTTATTTATCTAGCTATTATCTACGTCTATATTCCTTAGCCTACTCGTCTATAACCCTAGTACTATTTAATAGAAAATCTAGGTTATAGATAGTATTAAATTAATCCTAGTTAATATAATTATTTATATAGAATCTCGTATATTCCTTATTCGCTAGTACTAAATATATATTATAGAGTATATAAGATAAATTATAGAAATACTAAGTACTTAGAAGCCTTAGGTTTTAGGACCTACTTAATAGTTATATCCCTACTTTAAGTATTCTATATACCTTATTTATTACTCTACTATTAATTTAGCGTATTACCTTAATAAACGCCCCTATATATATCTATAGTCTTCCGTCCTTCTTAAGTCTTTTATAGTTAAGGATAGAAATAATAAGTTATGGTTACCTTATATATCTACTACTTCCTTTTATAGATCCTATAGCCTTATATCTAATATTAGGATTAGTCTCTTATACTTAAACGTAGTCGCGCTACTACCCTTTCCTCCTACGCTAATATAGAGTATATTAGACCTTTTCCTACTAAAGGTAATTTATATTTAAAGAGTCCTTACTATTACGCTTTTAGTAGGTTAAAGACTAATAAATCCTAATAAAATAATAATTTACTTATATTAAATCCTTCTCGCGTCTATTAAGTTTATTACTATTATATAACTACCCCTTAAGTCTATTTTAGTTTTCTTAAAGGAAAACTACTAATACGTCTATAAGGCTATTATACTTAAATTCTAGATTAGCTAGTACTTATAAGACCTTCTACTATTACTTATAACTATATTTTAGATTATATAATATTATTATATTACCTTTAGGAATTACTATTATTATATATATTAGGTCTTAAGTAGTAGTAGAATATCCGTCGCTTATTTATTAACTCGCGCTTAAAGTAGACTTTATCTTACTATAGAGTATTATATTATTTATCACGACGAGGTTTTAATAGTATATATTATAATTTAAGATTTAGCGCTCCTAGCCTTCTATTTTATTTATTATAAGAAAGAAGGATTTAAGTAGAACTTTATATACGGCTTTACTATAAGCCGTATTAAAACTCTATATACTACTATATAAGTAAATAAATACGGCGTAATACGTTATAATATATAGTTTAGGGATATTAAATTAGGTTTTATTACTATTATTATTATCTAGGTTTATATTTTAGGGTTAATACTTTATTAAAACTATCTTTAGGCGGTTAATCTAGTATAGTATATATTATATATAGGTTAAGGTATTCTTATTATAGCTTTTATATATTACTAGTATAATAAAGTCTATAATTACTTAACTATAGTAGATTATAGAGTCTCGCTTCTTAGCTAGTAGAGGTACTATTACTAGAACTAGTTAATATACTATTACCTTCTACTTATTACTACTCTACTATTTAACTTTACTAAAGTATTTAAAGCGTTTTAAGCTAGTAAATCTAAGGACTTAGCGAAACTATTTATTAAGCTAAATTAATACTATAGACTCTACTACCTTTTTTTTACTCTTTATACTCCTTTTCCTCGTAGTTTTCCTACTTATCTTAAGGATATCCTCTATTAGGGCTATATACTAGTTAATTAGTCTTATAACTACCCCTTTAAATAATTAATATAAGATATTAATATCTATTAGTATATAAATATTATAGTATTTATACTTCTAGGCCTAATTTATTACTAGATATATTACTATAGTCTTTCCTACTCGCTTTAGATTAGATAGTTACCTATAAAGTTTAGCCTATATATATTTATACCTCTAGTATTTCTATTCTTTTATAAGATTACCTTAATTATCGGGAGGTACTTTATAAATCTTATAGTATTAACTTTTCTTAATACTTATAATTAGGACTTACTCTTCGTAATCTACTATTATACTATTAATAATTAGGTAGTAGCGTCTTATAAAGCTATCCGCGTAGTGGATATTTATACCTATCTCCGCGAGACTCTTAAATACTACTTTAGTTAGCTATAAATTACCCCTATTTAGCCTAATCTAGCCTATATTAGCGTAGATAGTATAAGTATTATAGGTAGATTAAATATATATTTAAAAATTTACTTTATTAATAAGTAATAAACCTCCGCCTATAAGTATTTTTAATACTCCTTTTTAATCTTTATAATTAATATTAAGCTAATAAGAATTAAGCTTAATCTTATCTAACTCCGTTTAATTAATCTATTAAGATTTCTAATTATTATATATACTAGTTATAAGCTCTAGTCTCTATAACATTATATTATTTAGGTTTTATTAGTAGTAATAAGAATTAGGATAATTATAGCGCCTTTTAATAGCTTATCTTATATTTCCTACTACTAGTCCCCTATATATATCTTATTATAAACCCGAGTATTATTAGGTATTCTAAGCTAAATTAGGGTATAAGTTAGGTTACTTAGGAAAGGTTTATATCTAAGGAGAAAGTAAATAACGCTTAATATATCTTAGTAGTAGATAGTATATTTTATAGCTATAAGACTACTTATAAGACTTAGGACTATAAAGTAGTCTTTAACCTACTAATCTTTATAAATACCCTAGGGAATATAATATATTTATACCCGCTACTTAGTAGTATTATAAAAACGAAGTTACTCCTATATTAATCTTAAATATATATTCTAGTAGAAAGTATTAACGCCTCCTTTAATAACCTTAGCCTTAATTAACTACCTTATAAAGGTATAATCTATCTCGTCTTAAAAGGGTTAGTAGGGATTATATAAAGAGGAGAGTATCTTATTATAATAGTTATAATATACCTTATTATTTACTTTAGGGATATCCTTAATAGGCGGTCTAGCTCTTTTAGCCTCTATAAATTCTTAAATTATAAGGGATAAAGACGTAGATTAAATATAGCTATAGTTTAAAAGGATAGTTTTAGCGCTAAGAAGTTAAGGCTAGGAAAAATTAGTACTAGGTTACTTATAAGTATAATATTACTACTAATATCTATACTTATATCTATATACTCTAGTATAGCCCTACTATCTTTATTCGCCTCTAAAAACTCTAATATATCTAGATATATAATAGTATCCCTAGTCTTATTAATCTCTAGATCTATCGTAATTTATTTATAAAGTTAATTAATCTTATCCTTATTTAGATAGGCCTTAGGCCTAGGGTCTCTCCTACGCTTTACGCCTCGCGTTATAAGATATTAGTTAAGATACCTTATTAATAATCTAGCTATTTTAATAATAAAACTATATATAAGATAGGAGTAATTTATTATAACTCTCTTTTATACTAAGGAAATTAAGTCGTACTTTAGATATATTATATAGCTTATAATACGCGTTAATATTATATCCTTTATTACGCTAGCCCTAGGGTTATTATTATATAAATATTAAGGCGTGAAGCTACTAGTATAATAAGTCTTAGCCTGAATTTAGGCTAAATTTAAGCTAGATTTTACCTAGTTTGAATTTACTAAGACTAGATCCTTCTTATCTTAATAACTAAATATTTTTAACTATATCTATTAAATTATTACGCCCTAAGGCACTTATATATACCTTATAATAGATAACGCTAATTTCTTATAGGTACTAAATAGTAATATAGAGTCGTTAGTATTAGTATTACTAGTACCTTCTAGGGAAATAGGGGGACTAGCCCTTAAAGACACGTAGTAACCTTTAAACCTATAGGGCTTAATTTAACCCTCTTCCCTTACTTTAAGCCCGACCTCTTCTTTATATCCTTTATTACGTCCTTTATCTAATAAATATAATTAGATTAAGGAGTTAGGTGACTAGATAGCTAATTTAGAATAAGTAGTATAAGCTTTATAGGAGGTAGTAGTTAAATAAAGTAATAAAGCTAGTATTTTAGCTGGAGTAGCTTAATATAATATAAGGGTAATTATACTTAATACTAGTAGAAGGAGTAATTTAGAAAGGGACGGTACTCTAATATAGAGTAGATTAGGACTAAAAATATTAGAATAATATCCTTTATAACTAATTTAGTATAAGAAAGGATTTTATAATAATATAGCTCCTTTAACTTAATATAGATTAGGTAAACTTATATAAAAATAAAATATCCCTATTTTATTACCTAATTTAAGCTAATTTTACTAAGGTCTATATTATTTATAAAGTAATATCCTATCTTAATTTACCTTCTATCTATAAACTACCTTACCCTCCCTCCCTCTCTCCCTATTCCTCTATTATTATACCTTCGGAATTTTATATAGTATTAATTAGATAGGCGTTCTTATAATATTATATTTACTCTTATATATATATTAGTATTTACCTTAATATCTACCCTAATTATAAGCGCTCTCGAGCTACGAGGTAACTTTAATTATAGAGAAGGGCCGCCGAAGAATATATAATCTAAGAAGTATATTATAAGTATATACCTAATTACTTATAAGGTAATAATTAATAACCTCTTTATTATAACTATTAAGCTTATTAAGATAAATAGTATCTTTATAAGTAGGTTCTTAGGGTTATCTTCTACTAGGTTAGACCTTAATAGGTTATAAAAGGTATATAACCTAACCCTTATTTTATAGTTTAAAGAGAAGCTTAAGATTAAAGGATATTTAATATTTATCCTAGAACTATATCGCGGTATATTAATATATATATCTATACTTATAAAGTTAGATACTATTCCTTTAAGTATTTCTAAAGAAGAGTTAATTAGAAGGGAGGAATAAAATACTCCCTTAAATCTTAAATAGGAATCTACTACTAATCTCTACCTAAAATCTCCCTCTACTTAGGCGCTTAAAGACTTTAAGTTTAATTATAAGCTATTTTAAACGACTATAATTATAACCCTATATAAGGTTAGAGTAGGGACTATCTTAGAGTAGGGCGGGGATAGAGTATTAATACTTATTAATCTCTAGTATAAGAAACTCTAGGAGAGACTAGAGTTAAGATATATAATTAATAGTATATCTTAACTTACTTTATTCTATAAAGCTAATAATTAGCTTATAGATATAATAGATAATAAGGATTTATAGACTACTACCTACTAATATCTAACGCGAGGGCGGAGATTTATAAAGATCTTAGCTATTATTACGAGTCGTTTATTAAACCTAGTAGTTATTTATTAAACCTAGCGTTACCAAGCCCTTATTAAGTAACCCGAGTAGAGCGCGTATATTAACTAGCCTACTAAGTAGGTTTTTAGTAAGATTAAGTCCTTAGTATAGAAGGGTATAGCGAGCCTTCCCCTTTAAATCCTTTCTTCCCTTCTTATATAATATCCTTTTATTTATAGGGTAGTTAATAGTCTATATCGCTATTTAAGTATTACCCGTTTACTATTTAAGTAAAGTCTTACTATGTTAACTTATAATATTATATTATACTACTTATATATTTATATATATTTTACTACTATATTAAGTTTAAGATCTATATAGTTACCTACTTCTAGTACTAGCTATATCTAAGAAGATATAGTAATAGGCGGATACCTATTATAACCCTAAGACCTACTAGAGTAAATATATACTTAAATAGAGGCTATCCTAGTAGATAATAAATAAGAACGCTAGCGTTCTAACTAGCTAAAAGCCCGCCTCTAAATAGTAATTAAGTCCTCCTAGCGAGCTAATTAATAGCTTAATAACTATTTATAAGCCCTAGCTACTCCCGTTAATACTCTTACTTCCTCCCCGGCCCTATAAGAGTAATAATTACCTCGCTATCTAGACCCTAATCCCTATAATAGGGACCTTAATACTTATAATAAATTCCGTAGTAACCTCTATATTAAGATAATAGTTAATTATAATTAATACCTAGCTACTTAAGATAACCTTTACTACTATATTAGTAGGCTAGAAGGTAAGGCTTAAAAGTAATTTAAGTATAAGATTTTATTTAATATATCTAGCTTAATAATAGTAGACTTTACTAAGTTATAGGCGTTCCTCTAAGTAATAGATATAGCCTTTAGGGACTATAATAAGTAGGAAGCTATAAAATAGAAGTTAAACTACTACTACTAAATAAACTATACTTTTTCCGTCTAGTATTTTAAGTTCTAGACTCTAGCTATTAACGCCTACTACTAGGAGGACTAGTTAAAGTAGTTAATAGAATATTAACTATTAAATAAGTATTATATTAAGCTTTATTATTAATAAAGTAACCCTAAGACCTACTAAGCGCTTATTTAAGAGCTCTAAGATATTAAGGCCGAATTCCGCCTTATAAAATCCTATACCTAGTAAAATAAGATTTTATATATTAATAGTAGTAATAGTAAGACTATAAATATTATATCCCGTACTCTTATAATAATAATTACTATAGTTAGTACCCTATTACTAAGTACTTTAACTAGTACTTATACTAGTCCTTCTAACGCTCGAGCTAAACTTAGTTAAGCTAAGAAAAATCGCCGCTAAGCTAATAGCCTATATTTATACTATAAATAAGCCGGTTACCGCGTAGATAATTATAATAACCCTATATATAAGTACCTTATTATTACTAATACCGCCGTTATAGATCTAGTTATAACTAGATTACTTAGTCCTAGATTACTAAAATTAGAAAATAGTATATCCTTAGTATAAGTCGCAGCTAGGGATCTAAATAAAAAGATCTTATTATCTTATTATTTTTATTAAGTAAAGACCTATTAGCATACGAGTATATAATACTCCCGTATATAGTAGCTACTAATAGTATTATTTAAAGCTAAGCTATAATTAATAGTAGTACTACTAGAAGATCCTTTATTAATAAGACCTTTATATAATTATATAACCTTACCCTCTATATCCTTAAAACCCCCCGCCTTATATAAGTTATAGATAGACGTTATATTTCCTCTAGTACTATTATATATACTACCTAAGTCCCTATTAGTATTAATAGCTATACTAAGATATTATCTATATTTATTACTAAGTTAGGGCGTTACCCTATTATCTTAGGAATCCCCAAGCTAAGAACTTATAATCCTGCGATTAATTAAGCTATAAATACTATTATATTCTATTCTAAGTATTATAAGAAAAACTACCTTTTTAGTAGTTAAGTAGTATTTATAGAAGGATACTTTAAGTCTCTAGATAAGGAATCTAAGTCTATTACCTTAAATTAAGTTATTAAGTCTATAAGGAGCGTGGCTCCTAATATTATAAAAACCCTAAATAGGAATACTATTCCTTTAGTAAGGAGCGCTACTCCTAATACTATAAAGAGTATTATTCTTAACCCTAAGTCTATAAGGAGCGTAGCTCCCGATATTATAAAAACCCTAAGTAGGAACGCTATTCCTTTAGCGAGGAGTATTACTCCTAATACTATAAGGAATATTATTCCTAACCCTAAGTCTATAAGGAGTATTACTCCTAATATACTAAGTTATTAGCCTAATTTAGCCTAAATTAGCCTAAGTACTAATATTATAAGGAATATTACTCCTAATATACTAAGTTTTTAGCCTAATTTAGCCTAAATTAACCTAAGTCCTAAGCTACCTAATTTAGCCTAAATTAGCCTAAGTATTAAGTCCCTAGATATTAATTTAATTAATGCCGCTCCCTTTAATATATAGTTAAAGAGGAGTAAGAAATAAGTTAAGTTCTATATCTTTTCTATAAGTCTTAAAGATATTAAGAAAGCCTTAGCCCTAAAGGTTAACGTCGACCCTATTAAGAAGCTCCTAAAGGAATATTATAAGTTCCTTAATATATTCTCTAAGAAGGAAGCCTATTAGCTTCCGCCCTATTATCCCTATAATTATAAGATACTATTAAAACCCGATACTACGCCACCGTACTAGTAAATATATAGTATATCCTAAGTAGAGCTCTAGGCCGCTAAGTAACATATAGAAGAAAACCTTAGTAAAGATTTTATCTAAGTTAGTAGCTTATCTACTACTATACCTATCTTATTTATTAAGAAACTAGGAGGTAGCTTACGCCTATATATTAACTATTAAAAGCTTAATAAACTTATATTGAAGGACTATTATCCTTTACCTTTAATTAAAGAAACCTTATCCTAGGTATATTAAGTAAAGATCTTTATTAAGATTAATATTATTACTACTTTTAACTAACTATATATAGTAGAGGGTAAAGAGTAGAAAACCGCCTTTACGACTTAATAGGGTCTATATAAATACCTTATCTTACCCTTTAGCCTTACTAGAAGCCCTTTAATATTCTAAAGATATATTAATAACGCCTTATATAAATTCTTTAATAAATTTATTATAGCCTACCTAGATAATATCCTTATCTATAGTAAGTCTAAGAAATAATACTAGGATTATATTATCCTTATATTATAATATCTACGCGAATTCGGCTTATAAGCTAATATTATTAAGTACGAGTTTAATATTACCTCTATTAAGTATTTAGGTCTAATTATAACTACTAAGGGGATCTATATAGATCTAGATAAGATTTAGGCTATTATAGAATAATAACTACTATCTAATTTAAGAGACCTCTAAGCGTTCCTAGGATTTATAAACTTCTATTAACGCTTTATTTAAGACTATTCTAAGATTACTATCCTATTAATTAAGGTAACTAAGATCTAGAAGGGTTAGCCGCTATACTAGACTAATAAATATCGCCTAACCTTTAATAAGCTTAAGTAAGCCTTTATTTTAAGACCTATCCTTATATACTTTAATTATATAAGGAAGATAGTTATAGAAACTAATACTTTAAATTATATTACTACCGGCGTTCTATCCTAATATAATCCTAAGGGTATATTACACCCTATTATATACTTCTTAAAGAAGTTTTAGCCTACCTAGATTAATTACCCGATTTATAATAAAGAACTCTTTATAGTTATCCTTACTTTTAAGTATTAGCGCGCTAAGTTAGAAGGTAACTAGTAATAAGTTAATATCCTATTAGACTACTAAGCCCTAAAATACTTTATATCTACTAAGAAACTATTATAATATTAAGCCTATTAGGCTAAATACCTATTATACTTTAACTTCTTACTGCGTTATCGCCCTAGAAAGTAGGGTAAGAAGCCTAATACCCTAACTCGTTAGTTAGGAGACCTCCCTAAAGAGGGGGATAAGATCCTTAAAATATAGAATTAAATACTACTTAAGTATAAAAACCTTAATAACTATATAAGATCTAAGCTATAAAAGAAGATTAATCTATATTTATTATAAGTAGATTTATACCTTACCCCTATTTTAATAAGAAACTAAGCACGTTAAGCCTTAGACTAGGAAACTTAAGATAAGTTAAGTATACTTAGGCTAATTTAGCCTAATCTAAACCCTAAATTAGAATAAGATGAGCTTAATAAGCTTTATAAATTAAACTACGTTATTCGCGTAGAATAAACCCTAGACCTAGTACCTAAGCTAGCCTATAAGAACTATAACTATATTATATTAAATAAAGATCCTAATAAGCTAAGTCTTAAGGAGTTATTTACTTAAGGCTATAATTATAATCTAGTCTTATATAAAATCCTTAAAGCCTTATAAAGTAGATCGCGAAGATCTAAATATATAACCCTTACCTTATATTCTAAATAAAACGGAAAACTATTTTATAATAAGTATTATTATATCCCTAACTATACTCCCTTATACCTATATTTATTATTGCTATATTATAATAAGTCTACTACTAGCTATTTAGGTTTTAGTAAAACCTATTAGTTATTATATCGCGGATATTATTAATTTAAGATATAACGCTACGTCTATTACTATATACGTAATTATATTATATATTAGATATATAAGACCTCCCGTCGAGGTAAATCTAGGTATTTAGCCCTACTAGATATGCTAGAATATTATTAGTAAGATATTACCGTAGATTTTATTACTAGTCTACTAGAAGTAGATATTAAGGATATAGTATATATTATTATTAATCGCTTAATTAAGGAGCGATATATTATTACTATTAATTATAAGATAAGAGCTTAATAATTTATAAGCTTCTTTATTAATTATATCTTTAGGTTATATAGCCTTCCTTATAATATTACGAGTAACTATAATACGTAGTTTATAAACGAGTTTTAGGTATATATATATAAAGCCCTAGGAATTACGTATACCTTATTAACTACCTACTACCCTGAGATTAATAGATAGACTAAGCGATTTAACTTAGTTTTTAAATAATACCTTTAAGCCTATATTAGTTATAACTAAGATAATTAGCTAGCTTAGCTAGCTCTTACTAAGTTTATTAGGAATAATAGTAATTCTAAGACTACTAAGTTTTCGCCCTTTTTCCTAAATAAAGGGTTCTATCTATATTATAAGTATAAGAGTAATATTCCTATACTAGGAACTAATAATAAGATTAATACTACTATATTTACTAAGCGAATAAAAGAACTTAAAGCTGTTATATATTCTAAAATAGCCCTTACCTAAGCTAATTATACCCTTAATACTAACTATTACTATATCCCTATACCCTAGTATAAAGTTAATAACTTTATATACCTTAATATTAAGAACCTTCGTACCCGTTATTTATATAAGAAGCTAGAGCGCCGTTAAGCTAGCTTATACTAAGTTACTAAAGTCCTAAGTCCTACTATTATATAATTATAGCTTCCCGTAAGTTTAAAAGTCTATAATATATTTTATATTAACCTCCTTAAACCCGCTAAGCTAGATCTAGTTTTAGGCTAGTAAATACTAAACCCTCTACCTATTATTATAGATAATAAAACTAAGTATAAACTTAAAGCTATTATAGACTCTAATTAGGCTAATAGAAATAAAACTAAGTATAAACTTAAAGCTATTATAGACTCTAATTAGGCTAATAGAAATAAAACTAAGTATAAACTTAAAGCTATTATAGACTCTAATTAGGCTAATAGAAATAAAACTAAGATTATATATTATATTAAATAGACTAGATACCCCGACCCTATATAAGAAACCCTTAAATCCTTAATATATTATTATAGGCTTATAGAAGCCTTCTACTATTAATACCTTAATAAGCTAAGTTAAGCCCTTCACGGAGCTTAGGTATAAGAGGGGGATAATATTATAAGTTATTTATTAAACCTAGTAGTCGTTTATTAAACCTAGTATTACTAAGCCCTTATTAAGTAACCTAAGTAGAGCGCGTATATTAACTAGCCTACTAAGTAGGTTTTTAGTAAGATTAAGTCCTTAGTATAGAAGGATATAGCGAGCCTTCCCCTCTAAATCCTTTCTTCCCTTCTTATATAATATCCTTTTATTTATAGGGTAGTTGATAGTCCGTGCCGCTATTTAAGTATTACCTATTTACTATTTAAGTAAAGTCTTACTATATTAACCCGTAATAGCTATAATATAAGATAATATTAGTTAGCTAAGTCTTACGCCCTTAGTAATATATACTAACCTATAAGTAGTAAGTATTAAAGTACCTCCCTCCTAGTTATTTTAGCCGGCCTTATATATACTTCCTTTAGGTCTAGCGTCTATTAATATTCTTATAAAATATAGAGGAAGTATATATTATAATAGTTCCCAATTTATTTATAGACTTATTTATAAAGGTTATATCTAAGTAAGTTACTTTCTTTTTCTCCTAGGCTCTTAACCTTTAATTTATCTTAATACTTATACTATTAATTAGGTCTATCTAAGTACTTACATTATCTATTAATACTATCTAATTATAATTAAGCGTAGTAGCTATTACTAAGTAAAAAGGTTAATATAAGAGTATAAGTAAGGCGGGAGGAAAGTAAGGATAAAGACCTTATATAATATTAATATAAATAAAAGTAGAAGTTAGACGCGGCTATTAAATTAAGTATACTATTATTATTATTATTAAGTAAGAAGTCTTCGCTTAATCTTAATCTATATATTATACTAGAGCTAGATATTAAGGAGGAGGGTAATAGGAAGTCTATCTAATCTAATATAGATCTTAAGGATTAGTAAGTTAGGCTCCTCTTCTATAAAATTATTATAACTAACCTTCTTAGATTCTAGCGGTCTAAGGATAACTAGTTATATAAGTATCTTTAAGGTAATATATAGCCGCGCGTAGCTAAATTCCTAAAGATCCCTAATTTTAATTTAAGTATAAGTAAAACTATTATAGTACTCCCTAGAATACTTAAACCTTTATACTACTAGTAGTAGCTTTACGTATTTATTAAAATACTCCTTAATACTAGGGCGCTAGGCCGTTTTAATACCCTTATTAGAGATAAAATAGGACTAGGTAAGGTAAAGTTATTAATCCTAACTTAAATACTCTCTAACTAATCTCTCTATATTAAGATATAGGAAGCTATTATATTAGCCGTATTTTATTATTAATTATAATAATAGTAGGAGAAAATCTATTAGGAATAGCGTAATAAACCCGAAACTTATTAGTATTATAAAGAGGGCGCGGCCTTAGAATCTAAATATCCTATAAATAATTAATTTTATTAGTATCTTTATTAATTAAAGTTAGAATATTTTAATATTTATCCTATATATAGATTAATAATATTCTTTATATTAAGTAGTAATATCTTAATATAGCTTATAGAACTCAGTACCCTTATTAATTTTAAAACGCTAGGTATCTAACTTATTAGTAAGTATTTAGGTATTACTAATTAAAGTCTTACTTTAACTAGGGATATTATATAGAAGATTAAGACTATTAGGGATAATAATAACCCTAATATATAGTTATTAAAGAAGGGTAAGGTTATTTACCTAAAGTAATAAGGCTTCCTAACTACTTAAAGTACTCTATTCTAAATTCTTACTATATAATAAATATAGATCGCGAGATCTAAAAGTAGCCTTATTAATATATATTATTAGACCTATTAGAAGAATAAAGAAAAGGTAATAGATAAGGAGATAGTTTAATACCTCTACTATAACTTAATAATTATTAATAAGAGCTATATTATAAAGAATACTAACTAAGGGCCTTAGAAGATCTTATAAGAAATAAAATAAAATTAACTAAAATACTACTTCTAATCTACCGCCTTAAGTAGTATAATAATTAATTCTAATCTAATAGATATTATAGGGCTTATAAATATTATTAGTAGTACTAAGTAGGACTACCCTAATTATAAGTATTACGCGTTCTCTAATATTAGGCTTATAAGCTTAGGTAAGAATATTAATAGATTAATAAAAAACTTAGAGGATATAAATATTATAAAACCTACTCGCGAGTTAATTAAAATATTTACTACTCTTCTCCTAGACTTCCTTATTAGGAGGTATAAAGAGAGTTAATAGAATAGATAGCTACTTATAGAGCTTAAGCCGCTTTATAAGAGTTAAGTAAGGAGTAGATTTCCTAAGAAGTATTAAGCGGCCTTTAATAGAGTAATAATATAATAGAAGATATTAAGTAAAGCCTAGCTAAAATAAAAATAAATAAATTAGAGGGAATAGTATTAGAAGTTAAAAATATTTAAGGAGGTAAACCCTAAAATATTAATAATAATAGATACTAGATTTATATTTACTACCGCGAGGATATTATAATTAGCTAGCAATCTCCTATTCTTATATATAATTACTTATAAGGCTAAGTAGAAATTCTTAAATAATATAATCTAGAAGATATATTAAGATAATAATACTAGGCGTATAATAGATAATTATATACTTAATAAATACTATACTAAAATAATAGTAGATTACCTTAAAATTTAAGATATTATTTAGATTTTATAAAAGTATTAGTAGATATATATCCTAATTCTTTCCTCCTTTCTAGAGATTACCTTTATAATAGAAAGAGTAAGTTCTTTTTTTTTACCTAAGACCTACTACTATTAATATATTATATCTTAGATCTTTTTATATTATAGAAATATCTTTATATCTTTAATATATTATAGTAAATATTAATTTTATTAATCTAATATATTTATAAGTATAAAGATCTTTATAGAAGTCTATATATATATTTTAAACCTTTAAAGAAGTAAAATATAGTAAAGGAGGCCTTTTAATAGGAGGTAAACTCTGATATAAGTAAGCTAAAATATAAAGATTAGTTAAATATATTAATAGGGTTAATAAAGATAATAGGAATTAAGTTAATACTTTATAAAGCTACTATTATAATTATTATAAAGCCTATATATAATTTAAGCCTATATCTTTAGGTACTAAAGCGGGCTTATCGCCTAAGGTAGAAGGAGGATATATATTATTATATTCTCTATTTAGATATACTTATTAAGCGGGTAGTTAAGGAGAAGTAAGTAAAGAAGTCTAAGTTTTTAAAGGATACCTTTAAAACCGCGGAGGAGGCTAAAGTTAAAGACGGCGAGGGTAGTAGTAAGGGAGGTAGTAAGGGTAGTAGTAATAATAATAAAGATAAAAGGTTTAAAATATAGTTAAAATATATTAAATATACTTTAATAAATCTAGTTAAATCTATAATTATTATATTAACTTACTTGAATACTTAAGTTAGGTTAAATTTAGCCTAACTTCTACTTAAAAGCTTATATTATTAATAAGCTAGCGTATATTATCTATTAACACGTTATTTAAATTTATTATTAATCCCCTTATAACTACTTTATATCTTTCTTTAAAGTATTTTAATATAGGTATTAATAAGCTCTTAATATTAGTTAACTTAATATCGCCTAATTTCACCTAGGTTCTACGCTATCCTTAAGGCTATAGTTCCTCCTTATTAAAAGCTTATTATAACGTAGACTTACTACTTAACTAAAGTTACTACTTCTCTTAAATATTACCTATTATTATTAAAATACTTATAAAAGGTATCTTAAGCTATTACTTTTATTACTACTTTTTACTAATTTTTACTTTATTCTCTATTATAGATATAAGCCTACTTAAGCTAAAAGATAATTATAGGTATAGATAAGGGTTATTAATAAATATATAGTTAAAGAAGTATATCTTAGATATATACCTACCTAATTATAAGTAGATAATTAATAACTTCTTTAATATAGCTATAAAGCTTATTAAGATATATAGTATTTTTATTAATAAACTATTAAATTTATTATCTACTAAATTAAAGCTTAATAGATTATAGAAGGAGTATAATCTAACCCTTACCATAGAGTTTAAAGAGAAGCTCCCTATTAAAGGCTATAAGCGAGGTATTATTAAGCTATACTACTATATACCTACTTATATAAGTATACTTATAAAGCCGAATACTAGCCCTTTAACTATTTTAAAAGAAGAGATACCTAAGAGCCGGTTAAAGGTAGAAGTAGTAATATTAAATATATTAAATAAAAACCTACTTTAAACCCTCTTATATATTATCCTCCTTCTAAATAGGTATTAAAAAACTTTAAATTTAATTATTAACTATTTTATATAAGTATAATTATAACTCCTTATAAAATAAGAGCTAGGATAATTATAGAGTAGGGTAGAGATAAAGTATTACTACTTATTAATCTCTATTATAAAAAACTTTAGTATAGACTTAAAGTAAGATATTTAATTAATAGTATATCTCAACTTACTTTAATATATAATATTAATAATAATATTTTAGGTATTATAAATAATAAGTATCTATAAACTACTATCTATTAATATATAAAGTAAGGACTAAGAAATATAAAGATCTTAATTATAATATAAGATAATATTAGTTAGCTAAATTTCCCGCCCTTAATAAGATATATTAACTTATAAGTAGTAAGTATTAAATAATAAGCCTCTTTTAAATCCTTTAAACCTCCTTTAATGTTACCTCTTACTAATCTAGCGCTTATATTAGTTAGGGATCTTCTAATATCTAGCTATTATAATCGCTCCACGTCTTATTTAAAGGTAAATCCTCTAAGTTTAAAGCTATATAAGTTACCTTTATTCTCCCTTAAGCTCTAAGTCTTTCCTTTATCTCTATATTAATATTAATAATTAGATCCTATTAAGTACTTATATTACTCCTTTTAAGTATATAAGTATTACTCTAATAATAGTATAGCCTAGTAGTTATTATATAGTAAAAAGGTTAAGAAAAGTTTATAATAGGAGTAAGAGGAGAGAGGGGATAGAAGATATTATATAATATTAATATAAATAAAAGTAGAAGTTAGGCGCGTATATTAGGCTAATAATATTAAGCTAATAATATTAGGCTAAAAATATTACTATCTTCTTCCTCTACCTTATTTACTTCTACTTAATCCTACTATTTAATATAATAGAACCCCGAGCTTAGGTAAAACTAGATAAACTTAAAAAGAGTAATAGATATTCTAATACTAATAATATAGATATTAATACTCTATATATTAAACTTATCTTACGTGAAATCTTCCTAATTAACCTTCTTAAATTCTAGTATTCTAGGGATAACTAGTTATATAAGTATAAGTAAGATAAAATTTAAGTACGCGCGGCTTAATTCCTTAAGCTCTTAGAGTTTTAGAAGAGTATTAATATAGATACTCTATTACTACCCTAAATATAATACCTTTATACTATTAATAGTACTTATATATTCTTATTATACTATCCTTTAATATTAGCTCGCTAAGTACTCTTAGAATATAAAATAGGATTAGAGAAGGTAGGATTTATAATCTTAATATATAAGCGCTTTAGCTAATTAATATTATATTAAGGCGTAGGAAGCTATTAGATATATAATTCTTTATTATTAATTATAGCGTTAATTATAAAAAATACTTTAAGAATAGTATAAGAAACTTAAATATTATTATTACTATAAAGACGGCGCGGCTCTAGGAATTAATATCTTATAAAAAGTTAGTTTTATTATATCCCTATTAATTAAAGTTATAAAGATTTTAATACTTATATAATATATATATTATTAATATTCTTTATATTAAGTAATAATATCTCTTTATAATTAGTAGAACTTAAAGATCTCTTAGGTTTTAATAATTTATATATTTAACTTATTAGCGAATATAAGGGAATAATAGATATAAAGCTTACTTTACTTATAAATACCTTACTAGATATAAATATACTTAGAGATAGAAGATACCCTAAAGTATAATTTCTAAAGAAGGGTAAAGTCATTTATATAAGATAATAAGGCTTCTTAACTACTTAGAGTACCTCGATTTAAAATCTAACTATATAGTAGATATAGACAAAATCTAAGAAAGTATAGAATACCTTTACTAAAATATATAGGTAGATGTACTAGAAGAAGGAAAGTTAATAGATAAAGAGATAGTTAGCTACCTCTACTATAGCTTAACTATTATAGATAAAAGTTATATTATAAAGAGTACTAGGAAGTACTATAAAGGATACTATTAGATATAGAAATAGATAGACTAAGATACTACTTCTAATTTACTACTTTAAGTAATATAATTATTAACGCTAATCCTATTAATATTATAAGACTAATAGATATTTTTAGTAGTCTATTCTTAAAAGCTAGGCTCGCGGCCTTAAGTAAGACTATTAATAAATTAATAGAAAGCCTAGGAGATATAATTATTATAATATTTACTCGCGATTTAATTAAGACCTTTACTAATCTTCTACCTAGCTTCCTTATTTAAAGGTATAAGTAGAGTTATTAGAATAGAGAGCTACTTATAGAACTTAAGTTATACTAGTAATAAGTATAAAGTAAATTCCCTAAGAAATACTAGGCGGCCTTAAATAGGAATATAATATAATAGAAGCTATTAAGTAGAGCCTAATAAGAATAAAAGTAGAAGAATTAGAGTAATTAATATTAGAAGCTAAAGATATTTAGGGAGGCGAATCTTAAGATATTAATAATTATAGATTTTAAATTTATAATTAACGCCGTAAGAATACTATAATTAAGTAGTAATCTCCTATTCTTATATACTATTACTTATAAGGCTAAGTAGAACTATATAAATAAAGTAATCTAGAAGATATATAAAGACCTTAAAACTACGCGTATAAAAAAAGGCTATATACTTAATTAATTCTAATTATAAATTATAGAATATTACCTAGAGGTTTAATAAGTAGGAATAATCTAGTAAAGCTACCTTAGTAAGAGTATTATAATAATACCCTTATTTATAGAAACTATCCTTTTAATATAAAGAGTAAGTTCTTTAATTACCTAAATATAAATAAAGGTATAAAATCCTACTTAGCTTCCTCTTTACTTTAAGAATATCTTTATATCTTCAATATACTACGGCGAATACTAATATTTACTAATCTAGTATATTTATAAGCTTAAAGATCTTAACTAAAGTCTACGTATAAAGTTTAGAGTTCTAAAGGCGTAAAAGGCGGTAAAGGAAGCCTATTTATAGGAGAGAGACCTTAAATTAGGTAAGCTACTTTATAAGGAATAACTAGATATACTAATAGTATTCCTAAAGATAATAGGGACTATATTAACCTTTATAAAGACTACTATTATAATAATTATAGATCCTAATATTTAATTTGATCCTATATTTATAGATACTAAGACGCTATTAATATCTTAGTTATATAGAATAATTAATACTATATATTAATAGTATTATATATTATACTTATATATAGAGCTTAGTACTACTATTTATAAGACTTAGGTATTTATAAGGTTAAATATTTAAAGGTAGAGTAATATATATTAATATATATTATTTTATTAAAGATAACTTAAGCGGATTTAGGCTAGATTAAGGCGAAATATAGTCTTAACCTTATAATAAGATATACTTTTAATAGAAAGTTAATATAAAAGGATTTATTTATTAAAGTTAAGCTAAAATTAGGTTAAGTTAAGCTAGAAAATTTTAATATCTATATTAATAAGTAGTAATTACTAGTGTAAAGACTTATAAGCGGGATATTCTCTATCTTATAAAATTAATAATTATAACTCCTACTTAGAAATACCCTTATAAGCTTAATAAGAAGTAGGTATAAAATACTTTATATCTATTAAATAATAGCTAATAATAATTATATTAAACTATTAATATAATTAAGTTTACTATCTCTAAGCTACCCGTTTATTATACTACTATATAGACTAGCTTAAAGCTTCTCTACTAGAAAGAAGATCCTATACTTAAAGGATATAATATAAGGATTAGTAAGGAAATAATAAAGATTAATACCTATATCTTAAAGCTATCTAAGGTCCTATTTATAAAGAATATAATAGTAAAGCCTTTATACTCTAGCCGCTAGTGTTTAAGAGGTAAAGTCTTCTTCTTACCTAATACTACTCCTCTTAAATCCTAGGGTATTATTATCCTTACGTCTAGGGACTACTTACCCCCTCCTACTTATAAGTAGATTAATAACTTTAAGAGGAATTTCCTAGATCTTTACTATAGTTATAGCGGTATTATTATAAAGCGTAAGCCTATAATTATTATAAGAGAAGCCGACGACGCTAATATAATTACTAAATATTTCTAGTAAGCTAGTAATAAAGTTAATACTTAACTATAGATAATTATAGTTATCCTATTAAATAAGGCTTTAGATATATATTACTATATAAAGAAGAACTATAACTACCGCTTTAGGGTTATATTATAATATATATAGGCTAGCTATATTATTAAAAACGCTCCTTAATATTACTTAAATATCCTAATAAAGTTTAATTATAAGCTAGGAGGTACTACGTTAGTAATTAAGGCGGTAAGTTAGCTTTAGCTAGTAAGTATATATTTATTAGCTAACTATTCCTAGAAAATACTATACTTTACTATTCCTATTATAATTATCGGAGCTAACGTCTCTTATATAATATTAGGTCTTAAGTAAGCGTTTATAGCTATTATAACTATCTTACTTAATAAGACTTACTCTCGCTATAATATAGCCGTCTAGTCTAATAGTTCGCGTATTAAGATAATTACTAGGACTAATATTACTAGTATACTTCTTCCTCTTATAGATTAATAGGTTATAAATATTAGCCGTAGCTAATTACTAAAGTATATTTACTATTTCTATAATAGTATTTCTAGAGCGTAGTATATTAATACTCTAAAAGATAAAGTTATAAATATAAAGCTTATCTTTAATTAGCGTAATAATAAGGATCTATCTTATATAGTAAGTTTATACTAATTAATTTATCTATAATAAAGATTAATCCTTTATATAACCTAAGTTTACTATTATTATAGCTGAAATATAATATTATATTCGCTTCCTTCCCCTAGTAGGTCCTATATCTAATAAGAATAGAAATCTAGTATTAGGGGTTATTATTAATAGGGACGTTATTTACCCCTTTAATAATAAGGTCTACCTCTACTCGTATTCTATAATTTAGGGTATAGCTTAGCTAATATATTACTTAATTATTATAGATAAGATAGGCGTTACTATTAATAAAACCTAGGTAATACTCTATAAGTCCTACTATTAATATTAGCGAGCTACTACCCCCTATCTTATTATATACGACGATCCTCGCTTTTAGAGATAGAGTACTAATTATTAAAAGTCCCCGCTATCTACTACGCTTACCTAGCGTTTAAGCGAGGAGAATCTTATACTAATATAATATACCCTAACTATACGAAGCTACTTATAGAGCGTACCTAGTATCCTAGTAGAGAGGTATCTTTACACTTAGCTAAGATAAAGTTAGAGACTAAATAGCCTAAGCTACTACTATTTATACTTATAAATAATAATTATCTAGGTATATAGTTTATTTAAGACTACTTTTCTAGTACTTTAAATTACTTTATATAAATTAACGGCCCTAATATATTAATTATTAATAATACTAGTAAGCGTATATTTTCTCTACTAATAGCCTATTATAAGTAAATATAACTTATTATATATACTAGCTCTCCTAGTTATTTATAAATATATATATATACTATATATACTTTTCCTAGTATAGATAGTAATTATAGATAGGAAAATAACTAGTAATTAAAATATTATATTATTAAAATTATTTACTATACATTATTCTTCTATCTAGGGTATAATATAGTATACGCGTTACTCTATTATTATAAATAAGATAAGCGTCGATATTAGTAAGTTTTAGGCTATAATAATTAGGACTAATATTTATAAGATACTTCTTCCTCGCGTAGATTAATAGAATAATAATAGTAGTAATACTAAGTATAAATATTAAAAAGAGGATTAATATAAGTAATAGCGTATTTAAGCTAAATTTAGGCTAAGTTTAAGCTAAATCTAGGCTAGATCCGGCCTAAACGCGCTATTAAATACGTTATAAAAGCTAATTAACCTTTATTTTAATTCTTATCTTCTCCTATCTATCCTTTCTTTATTTAATAATCCTCTACTATTAATATAATTACTATTATCTACGTATTATTCTTCTATATATAAATATAACCCCTTCCTTAAATAAATAAAAGCTATCCTATCTAGAAGTATATAGACTTCCTTCCTAGTCTAAATAAACCGCGTATATAGCTAATTAACCTATTTATCCTAGGATGAATTTTTCTTAGATAACGCGCTTTCTAATTATTTAGAGCTTCTAAGGATAGAACTAAAGTATTAAAGGACCTACGCTATTATTAATAATAATAACTTACCGATATTACTATTATAAATATACGCTATAATATACTATTAACTAGTAACCTTATATAGTACTTATTAGTATCTTAGTCCTCCTTAGTTATTTTATTTAATAATAAGAATATATAGAAAAAAAATAAGTATAGACCTCGCTCCCCTTAGTCTTAATTATAATTATAAGGGAGTATACTCGCGTTAAGTTTAAAGTATTCTAAAGGCTCTAATAGAGACCCCCTATTATTAGTATCCTCCTATCCCTTATAAATACCTAATTATAATAATCTATTACGTAGGGGTTAATACCTTTAGGGTTAGATACCTTAACGCCCTGAATAGGTTTTAAATCTAAGGCACGAAGTAGTTATAATAAATATGGTACTATATATCTAGGCGACTATAGCTATAAGCGTTTATAGCGAAGGGTACGGGCTATAAGCTAATACGTAGTAGAAGGTATAACTAAGTATACTAATTAGGAAGATTTAAATAAGGATTATAAATTATCTTAGAAAGGTAGAAGGGTAGTATAATTATAATATTTATAAAATACTAGTATTATAAGAGGTAAAGAAAGTTAGTATCTACTATATTAAATCTAAGTTAACTTACTTACCCTAAGCTAGATTTTATAATAGAATTAGTAAAATCCGCGGCTATATAATAGAGAAGGCTTAAAATACTATATAGAGTTATTATACCTTTACTAGTAGCTATAATACGTATATAAAGATACTCCTAAAGGGAAAGGCTTTTCTAAGTATTAATATCTATAATATAGGTTCTTAAATTAAATCTAGGACTTTTATTAACCTAGTCTTAGCTAAAGCTATTAAAGGCTTTCCTAAGTAATATAGTTATTAAGATAATTACTTCCCTATTTTTCCTTAGTAATTATAGAAACCTAGGAAATAATAAATTAATAAAGTATATATTTAATCCCTTAATATTAGAATTAATAATTTTAGTATTAATAATAATTTAGTATATAATTAAAGAATATTAATATAGTTTATAATAGATAGTAAAGTTTAAGGGTTAGATTATTAAGAGTATAAGCCTTTAAATTTAAATCCTAAAAGCTACGCTAATAAGATCTTTAGAACCCTTTAAATAAATTAAGGAGATATAGTACTATTAAAGGGTAGATAGATAAGAGGTAATTAATATTATATTACGCGCTATTATTATCTAAGTTTTAGGTATAAAGGAAGACTATAATAATAAGGAAATTATAAACTTTATATTTAAAGACTCGCTTAATAACCTTAATAACCTAAACTATAAGCCGGACTCTAATAATCTAACCTAAGGATAATATTATAGTTTAGATAGTACTCCTATTAATAGAAATAAAAAGGGGCCTTTAATTAGTAGATTAGAGTTAACTTAGAAGAAAAGTTAATATATTATTAAATTTAAATTTAAGTTAATATTAAGTAGTAGGCTCTATTAAATAGTACTTTAATATATAATATACTAGCAAGAGTATTATAGCTAATATTAGGGAATAGGAAAAATATTAGATAGTACTAATAAAATATAAGTTAATAATATTTAGGCCTAAGTTAGCCTAGGTTAGCTTAAGTTAGCTTAGCGTTAAGCTACCTTTCCCTCTTTAAGCCTAACTTCTCTCCTACCTTAGCTAATAGAGAAGTAGGTGGACGAAGAGGAATAAGAATAGAGGTAGGAGTAGAGCTAAGAGGAGGCTATCTATAATAAAGTATAACTTTAATTGAATTATAATAGCTAGGTATACTAATAATTTCTAATTATACCTAATCTTTATAAATAACTATAGTTATAAAGTAAAAAGGCGTAGTAACTATTAAGGATATTTATCTTTCCTAGGGTTATATATTAATTATACGCTAACTATTAATTAATAAATAGGCTACCTAAGATCCTATTAATATTAATATAAAGCCTAAGGTAGTAGGTAATAAGTACCTTACTAAAGTTAAAGGAGTAGTAAAGTAATAAAAGATAAAGCTAGGCCTTATATATACGGCTTAGATAAAAAAGCTAGGGATAAAGAAGAATAGCGCTATTATATAATATTACTAAACTAGGCTACTAGAAACTATTATAGATAATAGTATAAGGTATTAAAAGTTCCTAAAATACGCGCGGTTAAATAGGGAGGTTAAGTTAAGACTAGGTAATAATTAAGAC
>JAABUP010000677.1_pt1 | contig 72975 bp, 69 predicted proteins | sample 5559201 | NCBI WGS metagenome assembly JAABUP01 (sample SAMN10711887, study PRJNA513373) | rock metagenome | isolation source: Antarctica rocks | place: Antarctica | reverse complement strand
CCGCCCGGCTCCGGGCAGGTCAGCCCGAGCTCGTCGAGGCCCTTCACGAACAACCGTCGCCGACGGTCGTAGTCGGCCACCATCTCCTCGACCTCGCCCTGGGCGCCGCGGATCGCCTCGGCGGCGGCGATCTGGGAGACATGCGGGGCGCACAGCATCGTGTACTGGTGGATGCGGTGCATCAGCGCCGCCACCGAGGTGGGCGCGCAGACGTACCCGACGCGCCAGCCGGTCATCGCGTAGGCCTTGGAGAACCCGCCGAGCAGCACCGTGCGGTCCCGCGCGCCCGGGGCCGAGGCCGTCGACGCGTGCGTCCCGCCGTACGTGAGCCGGTCGTAGATCTCGTCGGCGACCAGCCAGAGGTCGTGCGCGACGGCGACCCGCGCGAGCGCCGCCAGGTCCGCGGCCGACGCCGCGGCGCCCGTCGGGTTCGAGGGCGACCCGAACAGCACCGCCTTCGTCCGTGGCGTCACGGCCGCGGCGATCCGGTCGGCGTCGAGCCGGTAGCCCTCGGACGGGTCGAGGGCGACCGGTACTCCCACACCCCCGGCGAACGCCACGCAGGGCTGGTAGGCGACGTAGCAGGGCTCAGGAACGATCACCTCGTCGCCCGGGTTGAGCAGGGCGCGCAGCGCGAGGTCGAGGCCCTCGGAGACCCCCGACGTCACCAGGCACTCGTCCTCGGGGCGGTAGTCGAGGCCGTAGCGGGCCACGAGGTCGGCGCACACCAGCTCGCGCAGCTCGAGCAGACCCGAGTTCGAGGTGTAGGTGGTCGCACCGTGGGAGAGGGCGTGGATCGCGGCCTCGCGCGCACTCCACGGCGTCGGGAAGTCGGGTTCGCCGACGCCGAGCGAGATGACCCCGGTCATGGTGGAGGCGAGGTCGAAGAAGCGTCGGATCCCCGACGGGGGGACGGCGTCGACGATGCGGGAGAGCGGTTTGCGCGGCGGGGTGGACGGGGTCGGCGCGGTCACGGCGTCACCGGGAGGCGCCGGTCCGGTTCGGGGTCGGCCAGGATCTCGCCGTCGTCCTTGTAGCGTCGCAGCAGGAAGTGGGTGCTCGTGGCGGTCACCCGGTCGACGCCGGAGAGGCGCTGGGCGACGAAGTCGGCGACCTCCTTCATCGACCGGCCCACCACCTCCACCCGCAGGTCCTGCGCGCCGGACACCAGGTGCACGGCGCGGATCTCACGGAAGCGCGCGATCCGCTCGGCGACGTCGTCGTACCCGCGGCCCCGCTCGGGGGCGACGGTGACGTCGACGAACGCGGTGACCCGCTCGTCGCCCAGCCGGTCCCAGTCCACGACGGTCTTGTACCGGCGGATCACCCCGTCGGCCTCCCACGTGGCGACCGCCGCGCGCACCTCGTCCTCGGCGATCCCGGTGAGCGCCGCGAGGCGCGCGGGCGAGGCGTGGGCGTCGGCCTCCAGCACGGAGAGGAGCTCGCGGAGGGGATCGGACATGACCACGACACTAACCGCGCCGCCGAGACGGCCCGGGAGGTCTCGGTACCCTCGGCGTCGTGACATCCGACGTCGTGGACGGGGGCGGGGACGGGCTGTTCGAGGTCACCGCCCCCCAGGAGTCCGAGCGGCGGGCCGGGGGACCCGAACCGTGGCGACCGGTCACCTCCGGCCGCGTCGAGGACCGGCCCGCGCCCTCCGGCCGGGCGGCCGTCCCGCTCGCGGTCCGGATGCGGCCGGCGTCGCTCGACGAGGTCGTCGGGCAGGACCACCTGTTGGGCCTCGGCGCGCCGCTGCGGCGCCTCGTCGAGGGCGGGGCGCCCGCCTCGGTGCTGCTGCACGGTCCGCCCGGGACGGGCAAGACCACGCTCGCGCGGCTGCTCTCGCAGGCCACCGGGCGCGCGTTCGAGGCGCTGTCCGCGCTGTCCGCCGGCGTCAAGGAGGTGCGGGGGGTCATCGAGGTCGCCCGGCGCCGCCTGGCCGCGACCGAGCCGCGGCAGACGGTGCTGTTCATCGACGAGATCCACCGTTTCTCCCGGACCCAGCAGGACGCGCTCCTGGGTGCGGTGGAGGACCGCGTCGTGCTCCTCGTGGGGGCCACCACGGAGAACCCGTCGTTCTCCGTGGTCGCGCCGCTGCTGTCGCGGTCGCTGGTACTGGGGCTGCACGCCCTCGACGACGCCGCGGTGGGGACGCTGCTGGACCGGGCCGTCGCCGACCCGCGGGGTCTCGACGCGGCGCGGACCCGCACCAGCCTCACCGACGAGGCCCGCGCGCACCTCGTCCGGCTCGCGGCCGGGGACGGCCGGCGCGCGCTCACCGCGCTCGAGGCGGCCGCGGACGCGCTGCCCACCCCCTCCTCCGACACGGCTCGCGAGATCACCCTGGGCGTGGTCGAGCGGGTGGTCGACGAGGTCGCCGTGCGCTATGACCGGGCCGGCGACCAGCACTACGACGTGATCTCGGCGTTCATCAAGTCCATCCGCGGCTCCGATCCGGACGCGGCGCTGCACTACCTGGCCCGCATGGTGGTGGCGGGGGAGGACCCACGCTTCATCGCCCGACGCCTCGTCGTGCACGCGAGCGAGGACGTCGGCCTCGCCGACCCCACCGCCCTGCAGGCCGCCACCGCGGCCGCGTCGGCGGTCGCGCTCATCGGGATGCCCGAGGCCCGCCTCGCGCTCGCCCAGGCGACGCTCCACCTCGCGACCGCGCCGAAGTCGAACGCGGTGGTGGTGGCGATGGATACCGCGATGGCCGAGGTGCGGGCCGGCGCCGCCGGTCCGGTGCCCCCGCACCTGCGCGACGGGCATTACGCGGGCGCGCAGGCGCTCGGGAACGCGGTGGGTTACCGCTACCCGCACGACGACCGCGCGGGCATCGTCGCCCAGCAGTACCCCCCCGACGAGCTGGTCGGGCGCGACTACTACCTGCCCTCCGGGCGCGGGGACGAGCGGGCCATCGCTGAGCGCACTGCCCGCGTGCGCGCGGTGGTGCGCGGGGAGGCCCCGGGGGTCCCCGACGGGCGGCACTGACGGCACCGCTGGGCCCCACGGCGGTGTCGGGGGCCTCCGGTAGCCTCAGCGCGAGCCACCGGACGCCCGTCCGGAGCGCCGGGACTTCCGGAGGGGGAGACCGTGTCGGTCGGCCAGATCGCGGCGCTCGTGGCCGCGGTGGCGTTCGTGCTCCTGGTGGTGCTGCTCGCCGTGCCGTTGCTCAAGCTGGGCCGCACCCTGGACGAGGCGACCGTCGCGATCCGCAAGGCCCACGAGGGCACCGGGCCGCTGCTCGACGAGGCCGGCACCACCATCACCACGGTCAACACCCAGCTCCGGCGGGTGGACGGCCTGACCGCCAGCGCCCAGGCCGTCGCGGCCAACACCCGCGCGCTGAGCGCGATCTTCACCGCCACCCTCGGGGGCCCGCTGGTGAAGGCGGCGGCGCTGTCCTACGGCCTGCGCAAGGCGATGCAGGCCCGGAAGCTCAAGGCGGACACCGCCGCGGCGAAGGCGGCGGGGAAGCGGTCGAAGGGGGGTGCCCGCGCATCATGAGGCGGCTATTCTGGGTCGGGGTCGGCGTCGCCATCGGCGTGAGCGTGACCCGCAGGGTGCACGCGAGGACGCAGCAGGTGGCGGCACGCACCAGCCCGCGCGGGATCGGAGCCAGCCTCGGCGACGGCCTGCGCGAGATCGGCGCCGGCCTCGGCGCGTTCGGGGCCGAGGTGCGGGCCGGCATGGCCGAGCGCGAGGAAGAGCTGCGGTCCATGGTGGAGGACACCACCGAGATCCCGGTCGGTGGGCGAGCGCCCGGGCGGGGTCCGGCCCCCGCGCGCTGACCCCGTCCCGACACCTCCTGGCACCGACACCCCGAGCAGGACATGCAGACCCACGAGATCCGTCGACGTTTCCTCGCGCACTTCGAGTCCACCGGCCACACCGTCGTCCCCAGCGCGTCGCTGATCCTCGACGATCCGACGCTGCTGTTCGTCAACGCCGGCATGGTGCCGTTCAAGCCCTACTTCCTCGGTGACGCGCCCGCCCCGTACCCGAGGGCCACGTCGATCCAGAAGTGCGTGCGCACCGGCGACATCGAGAACGTCGGCCACACGACCCGGCACAACACGTTCTTCCAGATGGCCGGCAACTTCTCCTTCGGCGACTACTTCAAGGAAGGGGCGATCCGGCACGCCTGGACGCTGGTCACCGGTTCGCAGGAGTCCGGGGGCTACGGCTTGGACCCCGAGCGGATCTGGGTCACCGTCTACGAGAACGACGACGAGGCGGAGCGGCTCTGGCAGGAGGTGGCCGGCCTGCCGCGCCGGCGCATCCAACGCCGGGACGGCCTCGACAACTACTGGGACATGGGCATCCCCGGCCCGGGCGGGCCCTGCTCGGAGATCTACTACGACCGCGGCCCGGAGTACGGCCTCGAGGGGGGACCGGTCGCCGACGAGGACCGCTACCTCGAGATCTGGAACCTCGTGTTCATGCAGGACGTCCGGGGCGAGCAGAGCCCGAAGTACGGGCACCCCCCGGTGGGCGAGCTGCCGCAGAAGAACATCGACACCGGGCTCGGTCTCGAGCGCGTCGCGTTCCTGCTCCAGGGCGTCGACAACGTCTACGAGACCGACCTGCTGCGGCCGGTGATCGACCTCGTCGAACGTCTCTCCGGTCGCCGCTACGGTGCCGGGGGGGCGGGTGGCGACGCCGACGACGTCCGCTTCCGCGTGATCGCCGACCACGCGCGCACCGGGTCGATGATCATCGGCGACGGCGTGACCCCGGCCAACGACGGCCGCGGCTACGTCCTGCGCCGCCTCCTGCGCCGCATCGTGCGCTCGGTGCGCCTGCTCGGGGTCACCGAGCCGGTCCTCGGGACGATCGTGGAGACGGTGCGGTCCTCGATGGCCCCGTCCTACCCCGAGCTCGACACCGACGCGGAGCGCATCCTCGCCGTCGTCCGCGCCGAGGAGGAGGCCTTCCTCGCCACCCTCGCCACCGGTTCCCGGTTGTTCGAGCAGGCCGCCGACGAGGCGCGCTCGGGCGGGGGGACGCAGCTCTCGGGCACCGCGGCGTTCACCCTGCACGACACCTACGGCTTCCCCATCGACCTCACCCTGGAGATGGCGTCCGAGGCCGGTCTCAGCGTCGACGAGGGCGCCTTCCGGACGCTGATGGACTCCCAGCGCGCGCGGGCCAAGGCCGACGCCGCCGTCCGCAAGCAAGGCGGTGCCGATCAGAGCGCCTACCGCGACGTCCTCGAGCGGGTCGGGGGCACGGAGTTCCTCGGCTACACCGACCTCGTCACCGAGTCCCGCGTCGTCGGTCTCGTGGTGGGTGGTGCGGCGGTGCCCGCAGCGGGGGAGGGCAGCGAGGTCGAGGTGATGCTCGACCGCACCCCCTTCTACGCTGAGGGCGGCGGCCAGCAGGCCGACGCGGGCGTGCTCGTCGGCGCCGGCTTCACCGTCGAGATCACCGACGTCCAGACGCCGGTGCCGGGCCTGCCGGTGCACCGCGGCCGCGTCGTCCGCGGGGAGGTCGTCCGCGACGCTGAGGTGTCGCCGCGGGTCGACGTCGAGCGCCGCGCCGCGATCTCCCGCTCGCACACCGCGACGCACCTCGTGCACGCCGGGATGCGCCGCGCCCTGGGCGACGCCGCCGCGCAGGCGGGCTCGTTGAACGCCCCCGGGCGGCTGCGGTTCGACTTCACCTCGCCGGCCGGGGCGGTGCCCGCGAGCGTCCTCGCCGACGTCGAGGACGAGGTCAACACCGTGCTGCTCGGCGACGACGAGGTGCGGGCCTTCGTCACCTCGATGGAGTCCGCACGCGCGCTCGGCGCGATCGCCCTGTTCGGGGAGCGTTACGGCGACGCCGTGCGCATCGTCGAGGTCGGCGAGTACTCCCGGGAGCTCTGCGGGGGCACCCACGTGGCGCGAGCCGGCCAGCTCGGGCTGGTCAAGTTGCTCAGCGAGGGATCGGTGGGCTCGGGGGTGCGACGCGTCGAGGCGCTCGTCGGGATCGACGCCTTCCGTTTCCTCGCTCGCGAGCACGTGCTCGTCGCCCAGCTCGCCGAGCAGTTCCGCGCGCCCGCCGAGGAACTGCCCGAGCGCATCGGCGGCGTCGTCGAGCGCCTGCGCACCGCGGAGAAGGAGCTCGAGAACGTCCGCGCCCGCGCGGTGCTCTCCTCGGCCGGCGCGCTGGCCGAGGACGCGGAGGACGTGGGAGGGATCGCCCTCGTCGCCGCCCGCACCCCCGAGGGTGTCGGGGCGGGCGACCTGCGGGCCCTGGCCGGGGACGTTCGCGGCCGGCTCCAGGGGCGCGCCGGCGTCGTGGCCCTGTTCGCGCCCGCCGGGGAGAAGCTCTCGTTCGTCGTGGCTACCACCGAGTCCGCCCGAGAGCGCGGGCTCGCGGCCGGTGACCTCGTGCGCTCCTTCGCCCCGCTCGTCGGCGGCCGGGGCGGCGGCAAGGCCGACCTCGCCCAGGGCGGCGGCACCGGCACCGAGGGCATCGACGCCGCCATCGGCGCCGTGCGTCGCGAGGTGATCTCCGCTGGATCCCGCTGAGCCCCCCGAGGGCGGGGCCGCTGCGCGCCGCGGCCGCAGGCTCGGCGTCGACGTGGGATCCGTCCGCGTCGGCGTCGCACTGTCCGATCCGGACGGGGTCCTCGCCGCACCGCTGGTTACGCTGCCCCGGGACGAGGCGGGGGGAACGGACCTCGAGCGCCTCGTGGCGCTCGTTGCCGAGCACGATGTGGTGGAGGTGGTCGTGGGACTCCCGCGCACGCTGGCCGACCGGCACGGTCCGGCGGCCGACGCGGCCCGTGCGTACGCCGACGCCCTCGTCGCGAGCCTTCCCGCGGGGGTGCCGGTGACCCTGCAGGACGAGCGGTTCTCCACGGTCACGGCCGGACGGATGCTCACCCAGCAGGGGGTTCGTGGCCGTCGGCAGCGCCAGGTCATCGACCAGGCCGCGGCGGTCGAGATCCTGCAGGGGCGCCTCGACGCGCGGCGGAAGGACCGATGATCCCGCCCGGCCGCGAGGAGGAACGCCGACCCGGTCGGATGGCCCCGCCGGGGCGCGCCATCGCCGCGACCGGCAGCAGCGTCGGCGCGTCCAGCGGTCCCGGGGCGGGGGCACTGGCTCCCCACGGTCCTCGGCACTCCCGCCGCCCCCCGACCCGGCGCCCACACCCGTCGTGGGAGCAGCCCGCCGAGCCCTCGGAGTTCTCGGAGTCCTCGGACCAGACCGCCGTCACCGACGGGTACGTCCGGCCCGAGTCCTGGTCGCGCGCCCGGTCCGCCGGCCTGCCACCGGACGCCGACCCGGACCCCGACGCCGACCCGGGCCCCGACGCGGACGCCCTCACCGATCTGCTGTCGGCCTTCGACGACCCGACCGAGGACGACGGCGGGGACGATGCCGATGCCGAGCCGTCCCTCTTCGACGACTTCGCCCGTCCCGACGACCCGGAGGATCCCGACGGTCCCGACGACCGGCCCGGCGAGGACGGATTCGGCGTCGGTCGCGGGCGGGGACGGCGTCGGCGGGGCCGCAGGCGGGGATGGGTGCTCCCCGCCGTCGTGGTGATCCTCGTGGTGGCCCTCGGCGGCGGCGCCTGGTTCGCGCGCGACCTCGTCGGCCTCGTGGTGCCCGCCGATTTCGATGGACCCGGCACGGGCAGCGTCGTCGTGCAGGTCGGCGAGGGGGACTCCGTGCGCGCCGTGGGGGCCGAGCTCGCCGACGAGGGCGTGGTCGCCTCCGCCCGCGCGTTCGACAACGCCGCGGAGGACGATGCCCGCGGCCGGGACGTCAGCCCCGGCTTCTACGCCCTGCGCCGGGAGATGTCGGCCCAGCAGGCACTCGACGCGCTGCTCGAGCCCGGGTCGCGGCTCGGTCGGCTCGAGGTCCGCGGGGGGACCCAGCTCGACGACACCGCCGGCGTGGGCGACGCGACGGTTCCCGGGATGTACTCCCTCGTAGCTCGCGCGACCTGTGCCCCCGACCCCGCCGGTGCCACGGTCTGCCGCACCCCCGCGGAGATCGCTCAGGTCGCGGCCACCGCCGACCCGGCGGCGCTCGGCGTGCCCGACTGGGCCCTGGCCGAGGTGCGTCAGGTCGACCCGCGGCGTCGTCTCGAGGGCCTCGTCGTGCCCGGCGTGTACGACGTCCGACCGGGGGCGGACGCCGCGGAGGCGCTGACGCAGGTCCTGGGGGCGTCGGTGTCACGGATCGAGAACACCGGCCTCGTCTCGGGCGCCCGGACTCTGGGCATCACCCCGTACCAGGCCCTCGTCGTGGCCTCCATCGCGGAGAAGGAGGGGGTGGAGCAGGACTTCGGCAAGATCACCCGAGTGATCGAGAACCGGCTCCCGATCCCGATGCGACTGCAGATGGACTCCACCATCAACTACCCGCTCGACCGGCAGACCCTGCTGACCACCCCGTTCGACCGCGCCGCCCCCGGCCCGTACAACACCTACCTCAACCTCGGGCTGCCGCCGACGCCGATCGCCGCCGCGAGCCCCGCCGCGATCCGGGCCGCGGTCGATCCCGACCCCGGGCAGTGGATCTACTTCGTCAAGTGCGAGACCAGCGGAGCGTCCTGCTTCGCGGTCACCCCCGAGGAGCACGACGTGAACCGTCGGCTCGCGCAGGAGCGCGGGGTCTACTGATGCGCGCCGCGGTGCTCGGCTCGCCGGTCGCGCACTCGCTCTCCCCGGTGCTGCACGCCGCCGCCTATGCCGCCCTCGGCCTGCGCGGATGGACCTACGAGCGGGTCGAGTGCGACGCCGCGGCCCTGCCGGGGTGGATCGCGGCGCGGGACGCGACGTGGGCGGGCGTCTCGGTGACGATGCCGGGCAAGCGCGCCGCGCTGCAGGTCGCGACCACGGTGTCCGTGCGGGCCCGGGTGGTGGGCGCGGCGAACACGCTGGTGCGGGGAGACGACGGGGCGTGGAGCGCGGACTGCACCGACGTCGACGGCGTCGCCGGTGCGCTCCGGGCCGCCGGCGTCCACACACCGACCACCGTCGCCGCCGACCTCGACGACGCCGTGGTGCTCGGGGGTGGGGGTACCGCGTGTGCCGTGGTCCGTGCGCTGTACGACCTCGGCCTCTCCTCGGTGACGGTCGTGGTGCGCGATCCGGCCCGGGCCGTCGACGTGCTCGCCGTGGCGGACCGGGTCGGGCTCCGCGCCCGGGCGACGACGTTCGACGCGCTGGGCGGCGTCCCCTCCGCCCGCACGACGGCGCTGGTCAACACCACACCCGGCGGGGCCGTCGACGGGTGGGCGGAGCGTCTCGTCGCCGGGCTCCCGAGCTCCGCCACGGTCCTCGACGCCGTCTACCACCCGTGGCCGACGCCGCTCGTCGCTGCCGCCGGAGCCCGGGGCCTGCGGGTCGCGACCGGGTTGGACATGCTGCTGCACCAGGCGTTCGGACAGGTCGAGCAGTTCACCGGGCGCCCCGCGCCTCGGGCGGCGATGCACGCGGCGCTGACCGGGGCGACCGGGTGCCCGGTACACCCGACGACGTCGTGACCGCACAGGCCCGCGCTCGTGACGTGGGCAGGGCGACGCGGGAGCGGGGGCTGGTTCAGAACGGTGGTTCGTCGTCGTTCGGGGCGGGTGGTGGGGGTGGGTCGGGTCCGGTGGTGGGTGGGTAGGGGTCGTCGGTCCAGAGGGGTTGGCTGTCGGCGGCGTATTCGACGGGTCGCCAGCGGGAGTGTTGGTCTTCGGGTACGGGGTCGGGGTCGGGCAGGTGCTGCACCACCGGCCGCGGTGGTCGCGGATGGGTGGTGCCGGTGCGGGAGGTCCACTCGAACCAGCCGGGGTGGGGTGGGGTGAGGTGCCAGCCACCGTCGTGTTTGAGGCGGTGATCATGTCGGCAGAGGGCTCCGAGGTTGTCCTCGAATGTGGCACCGCCGTCGAGGACGGCGCGGGTGTGGTCGATGTCGGAGCGCAGGGCGGGCATGCCGCAGCCGATGAACACGCACTCCCGGTCGCGCATCTCGATCAGCCGGGCGAGGGCGGCGTCGGGGAACCGTTCCGTTCCGGGGGTGGCCTCGCGGGCGTCGGGACGTCGGGTGGTGAGCTGGGTTTGCAGGTCGGTGATGAGCGCGGCCCAGGTGGGGTGCTCGGCGGGGTCGAGTTCCGCGAGGGTGCCCGCGTCGATGTGCAGCTCGATGACCCCGCGGGCGGCCGGGCCGGGGCCGGGGGTCCGGCGCCGTAGCAGGTGGGGCGTCGGGTGCTGAGCAGCGCGGCGAGCAGGGTGCCGTCGGGGCGGGCGAGGGCGACGCGCCACTGCCCGCGCACGTGCTGGGCGACGAGGTCGCGGGCCAGCTCGGCGTGGATGGGTCCCCAGCCCGGCATCCGCGCCGGTCGCCGGTCCAGACCCAGCAGTGTGAGCGCGACTCGTAGCTCGATGCGCGCCCGCCGGTTCCCCCGTCGCCGCGCCGGCCTGGGACCTCGGGTCGACTCGGGGGCACCCGGACCCGACTCGGGCAGCGGGTCGTCCGGCGGGGCCGGGTCGTCGGGTGGGGCGTCGCGGTCGTCGGGGGGCGGGCGCGGCGTCGACTCCGCGGGGTCGGCGGGCCCGGGCTGGGTGGGCTGGGTGGGCTGGGTGTGGGCGGGTTGGGTGTCGGCGAGCAGGGCCTCGACGATCTGCGGGGTCGTCCATCCCGGGGTAGCGGTGGGTGAGCAGCGCCAGATACAGATCAGCGCGGATGGTGTCGAGCAGCCCCGGATGCCCGGCCGCTGTGGCCGCCGCCGCCGCCAACGACTCGATCCGCGACACCACGTGGGCGACCTCGTCCAGGGGCAGGTCCAGCCCCGAGAGGTTCGCCGTGCCCGCCTCGGTCTTGCGGGCCCGGACCCGACGTTGCCGCAGCGCGGCGTCGTGCCGGTTCGCCGCCCACTGCGGGTCCAGCGCGATCGCGACCTCCTCGATGCGCTGACGCAACCCATAAGCGGTCAGCGACGGCGCCTCGGGCAGCAGCACCTGCACGACCCGGTCGGTGTGCTCGGGGGAGAGTCCCGCCGTGGTGTCGGTGAACGCCCGCGCCCGCGGCTCGTCGATCACCCCGTCCCACAACCGGGGCGCGACCGCGGGCACCCGCACCGCGAGGTCCTCGGCCATCCCCGTCATCCGCCACGCCGCGGTCTTGGTCAACACCAGCGTCGCCCGCGCTTCGTCCGCGGAGAACTCATCGAGCCCCGCCCGCCGCCCGCCAGGGGCGTCCCGATCGCCCAGCGCCGACTCCCGCAGCACCGCGTACAACCGGGCGGTGTCCCGATTGAGCTGCCGCCACGCCGCCCGCAACAGCACCGGCAACTCCCACGCCGACACCGCCGACGCCGACACCGACACCGACACCAGAACAGCGGCCAACCCCGCCCCCGCCGCCATCGCATCGATGCCCTCCGGCAACGTCGCGGTGCCCCCCTCGTCCCCGCACGATAGAGCCACCCCCCGACAGCGTGAGCCGAAAAGAAGTCCGGGGACCATGACCGCGCTGCTCGTGCGGGGGCCACCATCCACAGCCCGCGTGAACCGGTGAATTCGTCCACAGGGGCGGTGGGCGCGAGGTGACGCCGGGTACGGGGGGCCGCAGTCTCGGCATCGTGCACCTGCTCCTCCCCCTTGTCCTCCCGGTCGGGCTCGCCGGCGCCCTCGTCGGTCGGGGTCTGCGCGCGGCCCTCGCCCTCCTGCCGCGCGGGATCGAGATCGGGCCCGGGTGGTGCGAGGCCGGCGTCGGGCTGGCCGGGGCGGGCACGGCGTCCGCCGTGGCGCTCGGGCTGCTCGTCCCGGAGTGGGCGCCCGCCCTGGCTGCGCTCGCGGTGCTCGCCGTCGTCGCGAGCGCCACCGACGTGGTGGCCGGCCGGCTCCCGAATGCGCTCACCCTGACCGGGTCGGCGGTGCTCCTCCTGACGCTCGTCCCGCTGGGCGCCGCGCCGCTGCTGCGCGGCATGGTCGGGGCGCTCGTGCTGGGCACGGTCTCGGCGGGGGTCCACCTCGCGTCCCCGGCCGCGCTCGGGGCGGGCGACGTGAAGCTCGCCGCCGCCGTCGGGGGCCCGCTGGCGGCCGCGTCGTGGGCCGCGCTCGCGTGGGCGCCGGTCCTCGCGGCGCTGTCCCTCGCCCTGGCGGCGGCCACACTGCGACGGGGTCGGCTCCCCTACGGGCCCGCCCTGCTCGGGGCGTCCTGCGTGGTCGTGTTGGCGATCGTGTGAGCCCGCCCGCGGCGCCGACGTGGAACGATGGCCTCGTGTTGCGCTGGTTGACGGCAGGCGAGTCGCACGGTCCGGCCTTGACGGCGCTCCTGGAGGGCATGGTCGCGGGGGTGTCCGTGACCTCCAAGGAGGTCGCGGCCGAGCTCGCGCGCCGACGCCTGGGCTACGGCCGCGGGGCACGGATGTCCTTCGAGGCCGACGAGATCGAGATGTCCGGCGGGCTGCGCCACGGGTTGACCCTCGGTGGCCCGGTCGCGATCCGTATCGCCAACTCCGAGTGGCCAAAGTGGGAGACCGTGATGGCCGCCGACCCGGTCGATCCGGCCGTTCTCGAGGGCCGCGCGCGCAACGCGCCGCTCACCCGACCGCGCCCGGGCCACGCCGACCTCGCGGGCATGACCAAGTACGGCTTCGACGAGGCCCGGCCGGTGCTCGAGCGGGCCAGCGCCCGCGAGACCGCGGCGAAGGTGGCCCTCGGGGCGGTGGCCAAGGCATTCCTCGCGCAGGCGCTCGGCGTCGAAATCCTCTCCCACGTGGTCTCGCTCGGCACCGCGGACGCCACCGAGGGCGCCATCCCGATGCCCGGGGACGGCGAGCGGATCGACGCGAGCCCGACCCGCGCCGTCGACGACGCGTCCACCGCCGCGATGGTCGCCGAGGTCGACGCCGCGAAGGAGGACGGCGACACCCTCGGCGGCGTCGTCGAGGTCGTCGCCCACGGGCTCCCGGTGGGTCTCGGGACGTTCGCGCAGGCCGACCGCCGCCTCGACGCCCGCCTCGCCGGGGCGCTGATGGGCATCCAGGCCATGAAGGGTGTGGAGATCGGCGACGGGTTCACCACCGCCCGCCGTCGAGGATCCGAGGCCCACGACGAGATCCAGAAAGGCAGCCCGGGCGTGGGCCGGGCGACCAACCGCGCGGGTGGCATCGAGGGCGGCATGACCAACGGCGAGCCGCTGCGCGCACGGGTGGCCATGAAACCCATCTCGACGGTGCCACGGGCTCTGGCCACGGTCGACCTCGCGACGGGGGAGGCGGCGACGGCCCACCACCAGCGTTCCGACGTCTGCGCGGTGCCCGCGGCCGGGGTGGTCGCCGAGGCACTGGTGGCGCTGGTGCTCGCCGACGCGGCACTGGAGAAGTTCGGTGGGGACTCGCTCGCCGAGACCGCCCGCAACGCGGCGGCCTACCGCGCCGGGATCGATCCGCTGCGCGCCGTGGGGCCGACGCCGTGAGTCCGGTGGCGGTCCTGGTGGGTCCACCGGGGGCGGGAAAGACGACGATCGGGATGCTGCTGGCCGAGCGCCTCGGGGTGCCCTTCGCGGACACCGACGCGCTGGTCGAGGCTCGGACCGGGCGGGTCATCGCCGACATCTTCACCACCGACGGCGAGGCGGCGTTCCGCGCACTCGAGGTCGAGGCCGTCGCGAATGCGCTCACCGACCACACCGGGGTCCTCGCGCTCGGCGGAGGCGCCGTCACGGCTGAGGCCACCCGCGAGGTCCTCGCGGGACATCCGGTCGTCTTCCTGGCCGTCGGCATGGCCGCCGGGGTGCGCCGCACCGGGCTCTCCACGGCGCGTCCGCTCCTGGCGGGGATCAACCCGCGTGCCACCTTCGCCGCCCTGCTCACCGAACGGTTGCCGATCTACCGCGCGGTCGCGCGGCACGAGGTCGCCACCGACGACCTCGAACCCGACGCCGTCACCGACGCCGTCGTCGCCGTGTTGGGTCCCGTTGCCGAGGCCGGCCGTGCCCGCTGACACCACCCCCGCCGGCACCACCCGGATCCGAGTCGCCACCTCCTCGCCGTACGAGGTCGTCGTCGGCCGCGGGGTGCTCGGCGCGGTCGCCGAGGCGCTGCGGGACGCCGCGCGTCTGGCGGTCATGCACCAGCCCGCGGTCGCGCACGTCGCCGAGCGCGTCCACGCCGACCTGGTCGCGGCCGGTGTCGACGCGCACCGGGTCGAGCTGCCCGACGGGGAGGACGCCAAGAACCTCGGCACCGCCGGCTTCTGCTGGGAGGTCCTCGGCCGCATCGGGCTCACCCGCTCCGATGCCGTCGTGGCCGTCGGCGGGGGGGCGGCGACCGATCTGACCGGCTTCGTCGCCGCCGGCTGGATGCGCGGGGTGCGCGTGGTGCACGTCCCCACGACGCTGTTGGCCATGGTCGACGCCGCGGTGGGCGGCAAGACCGGCATCAACACCGGCGCGGGCAAGAACCTCGTCGGCGCCTTCCACGAGCCGGCAGCCGTCGTGGCCGACCTCGACACCCTCGCCACCGTGGGCCGGGCCGAGCTTGCCGCGGGGATGGCCGAGGTGGTCAAGACCGGCTTCATCGCCGACCCCGCGATCCTGGAGCTCGTGGAGGCCGACCCCGTCGCCGCCCTCGACCCGGCGGGGCCGGTCCTCCCGGAGCTGGTCGTGCGGTCGATCCGGGTCAAGGCCGACGTCGTCGCCGCCGACCCGCGCGAGTCGCACCTTCGGGAGATCCTCAACTACGGGCACACGCTGGGCCATGCGGTGGAACGCCGAGAGTCCTACCGGTGGCGCCACGGGGAGGCGGTCAGCGTGGGCCTGGTGTTCGCGGCCGAACTGGCCCGCCGCGCGGGACGCCTCGACGCCGCGACCGCCCGGCGCCACGCCACGGTGCTCGACGCCCTCGGCCTGCCGGTCCGCTACCCCGCGGGCGCCCTCGACGAGCTCGTGGCGCACATGAAGGTGGACAAGAAGTCCCGCGGTGCGGTGCTTCGGTTCGTGGTGCTCGACGGGCTCGGCCGACCGGGCCGGCTCGAGGGGCCATCGACCCACGACCTCGCCGCGGCCTACGAGGCCGTCGCCGTCTGACGCCGTCCCGTCACCACGACGGCGATCCCTGTCACGACGACGGGCGACGCAGGCCAAAGCCACGTCGGCATGGCCGGGCCGCACCTTCCTCGGCCGCCTCGTCCCGCCCGCCGCCGGCCGGGCGGGTCGGGAGATCCGTCGTCTCCGGGAGAACGGCGACGACGGGCGCCTCGAACGGCAGCTCGACCGCCGCCAGGTCGTGGGTGCTCGCGGGCACGTCCACCTCCGACGGTGACTCCGACGGGCCACGAGGCGCTCGTCGCGGGCGTACCCCGGCGACCGACGGCTCGGGCGCATCGGCCCGGTCCCAGTCGGCGCCGTCGCCGCCCTGGCGGAGGCGCGCCACCCGGGCGACCGTGCGGGGGTCGAGGGACGGGGGCCGTGCGGCTCCGCCGAACTCGTCACGACCCGCACGGGCCAGTGCGGGATCGCTCTCGTCGCGGTCGAACGCGGGGTCGTCCGCACCCTCCCCGCGACGCCGGAGGGACAGCCAGCCCAGACGCGAACCCACGGTGGCCGAGCCGAGCACCAGCAGCGCGGTGAAGGCCGCACGGCCCACCAGCGCCGCGCCGAGGTCGGCCACCCCGGAGGCGTCGACGAACAGCGCGACCAGGGTCCAGGACAGGAGGCCCGCGCCGGGGGCGGCGGCGAGCGCGGCCCGGAACCAGGTCCACTCCTCGGGCCGGCGTCCCAGCACCACCTCGGTGCCGGCCCACACCACGCCGACGGCGAGCAGGACCGCGAGGACCACGCCGCTCCACAGCGTCGTCAGGTCCGGCGCCCACGACCGAGCTGCGACGAACACGGCCTGACCGACGCCGTACACGGCGGTCATGACCAGAGCCCGCAACACCCAGGGACGCACGACGCCTACCGTACGGCGCCGCTGCCCTACGCTCGGCCCGTGGTGCTCATCGAGGCCGGCCGAGCCCGACCGCAATCGGGCACGCGACGCCGTCGGGACGCTCTTCGCGCGCTCGTGGCTGACGCCGGGCTCGACGCCCTGCTTGTCACCGACCGGGTGAACGTCCGCTACCTCACCGGCTTCACCGGCTCCAACGCCGCGCTGCTGCTCCTCTCGGGCGCCGCGAGCACCGAGGACCCCGACACTGCGGACCCCGACACCGCGGACCCCGACACCGCCACCCTGGCCACCGACGGCCGCTACACGGTGCAGGCCGCGGCCGAGGCCCCCGGTCTCGCGGTCCTCGTCGCGCGGGTCTGCGGTCCGGCGCTGCTCGCCGCGGGACCGTCGGGCCCGATGATCGGGCGCGTGGGTTTCGACAGCGCCCAGGTCACCGTGGACGCCCACGAGGCGCTGGCCGGTGCGGCGCCCGACGCGGATCTGGTCCGTGCCGCCGGGCTCGTCGAGCGACTGCGGGCGGTGAAGGACGCCGGCGAGATCGACGCGCTGCGCCTGGCCTGCGCCGCGGCCGACGCGGCCCTCGCCGGCGCCCTCGCCGACGGGGTCCTCGCGCCCGGGCGCACCGAGCGGGACTTGGCGCGCGAGCTCGAGTCGAGGATGCGCGACCACGGGGCGGAGGGGCCGTCGTTCGAGACGATCGTCGCGAGCGGGGCGAACGCCGCGATCCCGCACCACCGCCCCACCGACGCTCCGCTCGCCGCCGGCGACTTCCTGACCATGGACTTCGGGGCGCTCGTGGACGGTTACCGGTCCGACATGACCCGGACGGTCCTGCTCGGGCCGGCCGCGGACTGGCAGCGCGAGATCTACGACGTCGTCGACGCCGCCGCGGCGGCCGGCCGCGCGGCCCTGCGCCCGGGTGTCGCGGCCCGCGACGTGGACGCGGCGGCCCGCGACGTGGTCGCGGCCGCGGGTTACGCCGAGGCGTTCGTCCACGGCCTCGGGCACGGCGTCGGGCTAGTGATCCACGAGGCTCCGGCCGTGGCGACGACCGCGACCGCTACCCTGGAGGAGGGGATGACGGTCACCGTCGAGCCCGGGATCTATCTGCCGGGACGGGGTGGGGTCCGGATCGAGGACACCCTCGTCGTGCGCGACGACGGTGCCGAGCCGCTGACGACCTCGCAGCGGGACCTCCTGGTCCTCGACGGGCACGGCCGGCGTCTCACCTGAACATCCCTATGCGAGCACCTCCATCCGAGCACCCCGACCGCAGGAGATCACGGAGCAGTGGCGACCACCAACGATCTGAAGAACGGCCTCGTGCTCAGGATCGACGGCAACCTCTGGGCCGTCACCGAGTTCCAGCACGTGAAGCCGGGCAAGGGCGGCGCCTTCGTCCGCACGACGCTCAAGAACGTGATGACGGGCAAGGTCGTCGACCGGACGTTCAACGCGGGCACAAAGGTCGAGACCGCGACGGTCGACCGCCGCGACATGACCTACCTCTACCGCGACGGCAACGACTTCGTCTTCATGGACTCCGCGGACTACGAACAGATCCCGGTCCCCGAGGTCACCGTCGGAGACCAGGCGCGGTTCCTGGTGGAGAACCAGGAGGTGCAGGTGTCGTTCAACGAGGGTGCCCCCCTCTACATCGAGCTCCCGGCGTCGGTGGAGCTGGAGATCGTCCACACCGATCCCGGCCTGCAGGGCGACCGGTCCACCGGCGGGACCAAGCCCGCGACCGTGTCGACCGGCGCGGAGATCCAGGTGCCGCTGTTCCTCGAGAGCGGCACCACGGTCAAGGTCGACACCCGCGACGGGCGCTACCTGGGCCGCGTGAGCAGCTGACGTGACTCCCTCCTCGGCGCCCGCCCCGCGGAAGGGCTCACGGTCGAAGGCGCGCAAGCGAGCGCTGGACATCCTCTTCGAGTCCGAGGCGCGCGCGGAGGACCCTCTCGGCGTGCTGGCCCGGCGGGTCGCCGGCGCCGATGCGCCGCCCGTGTCGGATTTCGCGGTGACCCTGGTCGAGGGCGTCGTCGCGCACCGCAACCACCTCGACGGGGTGCTCTCCTCCTACGCACAGGGGTGGACGATCGACCGGATGCCCGCGGTCGACCGGACCATCCTGCGCATCGGCGCCTTCGAGATCCTGTTCTCCGACGACGTCCCCGACGCCGTGGCCATCGACGAGGCCATCGACCTCGCGCGGGAGCTGTCCACCGACGACTCGCCGCGATTCGTCAACGGCGTGCTGGCCGGGGTGTCCGCCGGACGACCCACCGCGGTCGCGCCACCCGCCGGGGAACTCCTCGAGGTCCCGGCCGACGCCGAACCGGCGCCCGGCCCGCACGACGCGGGGTGAGGGTCAGTCCTCCCGCAGGACGCGGGCCTCGGGAGGCAGGACGCCCCAGTCCACGAGCTGGTCGGAGAGCTCACCCGGGCTCATGTCGTAGATGATCGCGAGCGAGCGTAGGTCCTCGTTGCGGATCGAGAGCACCTTGCCGTTGTAGTCCCCGCGCTGGCTCTGGATGGCTGCAGCGTAGCGGGCGAGCGGCCCCACCTTGTCCGCCGGCAGCTGCTGCAGTCGCTCCAGGTTGATGACGATCTTCGCGGCGGGCTCCGACCCGGAGCTGATGCGCCCCTCCGGCAGCAGCTCGGCGACGGGGACGCCGTAGAAGTCGGCGAGCTCGGCGAGCTTCTGCACGGTGACGGCGCGGTCCCCGCGCTCGTAGGAGCCCACCACCACGGCCTTCCACCGGCCGCCGGACTTCTGCTCGACGCCGTGCAGGGACAGGCCCTGCTGCTGGCGGATCCCGCGCAGCTTCGCTCCGAGCGCCTTCGCGTAATCGCTCATGCGGTGGCACCTCTGTCTCCGCGCCGACGGCTCGTCCGTCGATACGGAGAGTAATGATGCGCCAGGCTCGCCGGGAAGGTCAAGCGGCGGTCGTCGGCTGTGCGAGCAGATGTGGTCCGGAGCACCCGCCCGGTGGCGCACGACGGAAGGTGACCGGCTCCGGGGAGTCGGAGGCCTCCGGGCGCCTCCCCGCCGCACCGCTCGAGCTGCACCGTGGGACGGGCCGGGAGACTACCGCTGATAGTGTTCGACGGACCCCATCGGCATCCTTTAAGAGCCGTCCCGCGAGGCGGCGAAGGAGGTCCCCGCGTGCCCTCACGGCGCCGGGGCGAGCCCGGACCGGCGGCCGCGAAGACTGCCGAGGGTGAGCGCGAGCTCCTCTCGGCGGCGGACCTCGCGCGCACGGTGGCCCGGGTCGCCCACGAGATCATCGAACGCACCGCGCCCGGCGGCTCCTCCTCGCCTCCCCTCGTGCTGCTGGGCCTGCCCACCCGCGGCGTGTTCCTCGCCCGCCGACTCGCCGAGCGCATCGCCAAGATCACGGGGGCGGGTCCGCCGGAGGTGTCCACCGGCATCCTCGATCCGACGCTCTACCGCGACGACCTCGGCCGCCAGCCCACCCGTGCGCTCGCCGAGACCGACGTCCCGACCGCCATCGACGACGCCGTCGTGGTCCTCGTCGACGACGTGCTCTTCTCCGGTCGCACTGTCCGTGCCGCCCTCGACGCACTGCGCGACCACGGTCGGCCCCGTGCCGTCCAGCTCGCGGTCCTCGTCGACCGCGGCCACCGCGAGCTCCCGATCCGGGCCGATTACGTGGGAAAGAACGTGCCGACCAACCGGAGCGAGGACGTGTCGGTGTCGCTCACCGAGGTCGACGGCCACGACGGAGTGACGCTGCGATGACCGAACCAGGGACAACCGGACCAGGGACGACCGGACCAGGGACGACCGGACCAGGGACGACCGGACCGGCCGGCACCGCCGACTCCGGGATCGGGCTGCGTCACCTGCTCTCCACCACGGGGCTGCGCCGCGAGCAGGCCGAGGCGCTCCTCGACACCGCCCACGGCATGGAGCGGGCGCTGACCGGCCGTACGGTGCGCAAGCTGCCGACATTGCGCGGTCGCACCGTCGTCAGTCTGTTCTACGAGAACTCCACCCGCACCCGCGTCTCCTTCGAGGTCGCGGGCAAGTGGATGAGCGCCGACACGATCAACGTGAGTGCCTCGGGGTCCTCGGTGGGCAAGGGGGAGTCCCTCCGCGACACCGCGGCGACCCTTGCGGCCACGGGCGCGGACTGCGTCGTCGTGCGGCACCCGGCCTCCGGGGCCGCGCACCGGATCGCCTCCTGGCTCGACCGCGTCGGCCACTCCCACACCGACGGCCACGTGGCCGTGGTGAACGCCGGTGACGGCACCCACGAGCACCCCACGCAGGCGCTGCTGGACGCCGCGACGCTGCGGGCGCGTCTCGGCGGCGTCGAAGGCCGGCACGTGGTGATCGTCGGCGACGTCCTGCACAGCCGCGTCGCCCGCTCCAACGCCCACCTGCTGGCCACCCTCGGCGCCCGGGTCACGCTCGTGGCGCCCCCGACGCTGCTGCCCGTGGGCGTCGACACCTGGCCCGTGGCCACCGCCCACGACCTCGACGCCGTCCTCGACCCGGCCCTCGACCGGCGACCGGACGCGGTGATGATGCTGCGGGTGCAGGCCGAACGGATGCACGGCGGCTTCTTCCCGTCCGCCCGCGAGTACGCGGTGCGCTACGGGCTCTCCGAGCGCCGCGCGGCCCGGCTGCCCGAGCACGCGGTCGTCCTGCACCCCGGCCCGGCCGTGCGCGGCATGGAGATCGCCAGCGCGGTCGCCGACTCGCCGCGGGCCGCCATCATCGAGCAGGTCACCGCGGGGGTGCACGTGCGGATGGCCGTGCTCTACCACCTGTTGGCGGGACGCGAAGCGGAGCGGAGCCGGACCATGGAGACCGGGAGACCCGAGGAATGACCACCCTGATCCGCGGCGTCCGCCCCTACGGCGAGGACCCCGTCGACCTGCTGGTGCGCGACGGCCTGCTCGTGGCCGACACCGGGGGCCACGAGCCCGACGACGTCGTCGACGCCGCCGGTCTCATCGCCCTCCCCGGGCTGGTCGACCTCCACGCCCACCTGCGCGAACCCGGTGGTGAGGAGGCCGAGACCGTCGCCACCGGATCGGCCGCCGCAGCGCTGGGCGGCTACACCGCGGTGTTCGCCATGCCCAACACGGACCCCGTCGCCGACTCGCCCGTCGTCGTCGAGCACGTCTGGCGACGCGGCCGCGAGGTCGGGCTCGTCGACGTCCACCCCGTCGGCGCGGTGTCGGTCGGTCTCGGCGGGGACCGCCTCGCTGAGATGGGGATGATGGCCGCCTCGGCCGCGGGCGTGCGGATGTTCTCCGACGACGGCCGCTGCGTGCACGACCCCCTGGTCATGCGCCGTGCGCTCGAGTACGCCGCCTCGCTCGGGGCGGTGGTGGCCCAGCACGCCGAGGACCACCGGCTCACCGTCGGCGCCCAGGCCCACGAGGGGCCGATCGCCGCGCGGCTCGGGCTCACGGGGTGGCCCGCGGCGGCCGAGGAGTCGATCGTCGCCCGCGACGCGATGCTCGCCGCGGCGGCCGGCGCCCGGCTGCACGTCTGCCACCTCTCGACGGCGCGCTCGGCCGAGGTGGTGCGCTGGGCCCGGGCGACGGTGCTGGCGGGGACGAGCGCGCGGGTGAGCGCCGAGGTCACCCCGCACCACCTGCTGCTCACCGACACCGCGGCCGAGGACTTCGACCCCGTCCACAAGGTCAACCCGCCGCTGCGCCCCGAGGCCGACACGCTCGCGCTGCGCCGTGCGCTCGCCGACGGAACCGTCGACTGCGTCGCCACCGACCACGCGCCGCACGCCGTCGAGGCCAAGGACTGCGAGTGGTCGGCGGCCCGACCGGGGATGCTGGGGCTGCAGACGGCGCTGTCGGTGGTCGTCGCGACGCTGGTGACCACGGGCCTGCTCGACTGGCGCGGCGTCGCCCGGGTGTGCAGCGAAGCGCCCGCGCGGCTCGCCGGGCTCGCGGACCAGGGGCGCCCGCTGGCCGTGGGGGAGCCCGCCACCCTCGTGCTCGTCGACCCCGAGGCCCGGTGGACGGTGCGGGGCGCGGAGCTCGCGAGCATCGCCGCGAACACTCCCTACGAGGGGATGACGCTGCCGGCGTCGGTGGTGCACACCATGCTGCGGGGGAGATGGACCGTCCGGGAAGGACGCGTCCGGGAAGGAGTGGTGGCTTGAGGACCGATCCCGCCGCCCTCCTCCTCGAGGACGGCACCGTGCACCGCGGCGAGGCCTTCGGCGCCCGCGGCTGGACCCTCGGCGAGGCCGTGTTCTCCACCGGGATGACCGGTTACCAGGAGACGCTGACCGACCCGAGCTACCACCGGCAGATCGTCGTCGCGACCGCCCCGCACATCGGCAACACCGGCTGGAACGACGAGGACGACGAGTCGACGCGCATCCACGTCGCGGGCTACGTCGTGCGTGACCCGGCGCGCGTGCCGTCGAACTGGCGCTCGCGCCGCGGCCTCGGTACGGAGCTGGAGCGCCAGGGCGTCGTCGGGCTCGCCGGGGTCGACACCCGGGCGGTGACGCGCCGGCTGCGCGAGGTCGGGTCGATGCGGGCCGGGCTGTTCTCCGGCGACGCGCTGGGCCCGGTCGAGGAGATGCTCGGCGCCGTCCGCTCCGCCCCCCCGATGGCCGGCGCCGACCTGGCCGGCGCGGTCACCACCAGCGAGCCTTACACGGTCGCGGCGCGCGGACAGCGCCGATTCTCCGTCGTCGCCCTCGACCTCGGGATCAAGGCCAACACCCCGCGGATGCTCGCGGCCCGGGGCATCGAGACCCGCGTGGTGCCCGCCGGTGCGTCGATCGAGGAGCTGCTCGACGGCGCCCCGGACGGCGTCTTCCTCTCCAACGGCCCCGGCGACCCGGCCACCGCCGACCACGCGGTCGCGCTGACCGCCGAGGTCCTGCGCTGCGGGGTGCCGCTGTTCGGCATCTGCTTCGGCAACCAGATCCTCGCCCGTGCACTGGGTCTGGAGACCTACAAGCTGCGCTACGGCCACCGCGGCATCAACATCCCCGTCGTCGACCACACGAGGGGGACGGTCGCGATCACGAGCCAGAACCACGGCTTCGCCGTCGCGGGCACGCCGGGGGAGCACGTCGACTCGCCCCTCGGACGGGTCCACCTGAGCCACTCGTGCCCCAACGACGGGACGATCGAGGGCCTGACCTGCGAGGACGTGCCCGCGTTCAGCGTGCAGTACCACCCGGAGGCCGCCGCGGGCCCGCACGACGCCGCCGACCTCTTCGACCGTTTCGCCGCTCTCCTGGGATCCGGAAGGAACCACTGATGCCGCGTCGCACCGACGTCGACCACGTCCTGGTCATCGGCTCCGGACCGATCGTCATCGGCCAGGCCTGCGAGTTCGACTACTCGGGCACACAGGCCTGCCGCGTGCTGCGCGAGGAGGGGCTGCGGGTCTCGCTGGTCAACTCCAACCCGGCGACGATCATGACCGACCCCGAGTACGCCGACGCCACCTACGTCGAGCCGATCACCGTCGAGTACGTCACCAAGGTCATCGAGACCGAGCGGGCGGGCGGGACGCCGATCACCGCGCTGCTGGCGACCCTCGGCGGGCAGACCGCGCTCAACACCGCGATCGCGCTGCACGAGGCCGGGGTGCTGGAGCGCTACGGCGTCGAGCTGATCGGCGCCGACATCGACGCGATCCAGCGGGGCGAGGACCGCCTGAAGTTCAAGGACATCGTCCGCTCGATCGGTGGCGACGTCCCCCGCTCCGAGGTCTGCCACTCGATGGACGAGGTGCGCGCCGCCGTCGCCGAGCTCGGGCTGCCCGTCGTCATCCGGCCCAGCTTCACCATGGGCGGCCTCGGCTCGGGGCTGGTCCACACCCCCGAGGAGCTGGAGCGCCTGGCCGGGACGGGCCTGTCGGCGAGCCCCGTGCACGAGGTGCTCATCGAGGAGTCGGTGCTCGGGTGGAAGGAGTACGAGCTCGAGCTCATGCGCGACCACCGCGACAACGTGGTCGTCGTCTGCTCCATCGAGAACATCGACCCGATGGGCGTGCACACCGGCGACTCGGTCACCGTCGCCCCGGCGATGACGCTGACCGACCGCGAGTACCAGCACATGCGCGACGTCGGTATCGACGTGCTCCGCGCGGTCGGCGTCGAGACCGGCGGCTGCAACATCCAGTTCGCCGTACACCCGGAGACCGGCCGCCTGGTCGTCATCGAGATGAACCCGCGGGTCTCGCGCTCCTCCGCGCTGGCCTCCAAGGCCACCGGCTTCCCCATCGCCAAGATCGCCGCGCGGCTCGCCGTCGGCTACACCCTCGACGAGATCACCAACGACATCACCGGTGAGACCCCCGCGAGCTTCGAACCCACGCTGGACTACGTGGTGGTCAAGGTGCCCCGGTTCGCCTTCGAGAAGTTCCCCGGAGCCGACCCCACCCTCACCACGACGATGAAATCGGTGGGGGAGGCGATGAGCATGGGTCGCAGCTTCGCCGAGGCCCTCAACAAGGCGCTGCGCTCCGCCGAGACCACGGCCGCGAGCTTCTGGACCACCCCCGACCCGCGCCGGGACGACGGGGCCGCCCAGGACCTCTCCGACGCCCTGCACGCGACGTCCCTCCCGCGCGACGGGCGGCTCTACGCCGTGGAGCGGGCGCTGCGCCTCGGCGCGACCGTCGAGCAGGTGGCCGGGGCCAGCGGGATCGACCCGTGGTTCGTGGAGCAGATCGAGGGCCTCGTCACGCTGCGGACGACCCTCGTCGACGCCCCGGTGCTCGACGAGGCGCTGCTGCGGCGCTGCAAGCGCGCCGGGTTCTCCGACGCCCAGGTCGCCTCCGCGCGCCCGGAGCTCGCGGGGGAGGCCGGGGTGCGCGCGCTGCGCCACCGCCTCGGTGTCCGGCCCGTCTACAAGACCGTGGACACCTGCGCCGCGGAGTTCGCCGCCCGCACGCCCTACCACTACTCGGCCTACGAGTCCGACCCCGCCGCGGAGTCGGAGGTCGTCGCCCAGACGGAGCGGCCCAAGGTGATCATCCTCGGGTCGGGGCCGAACCGGATCGGGCAGGGCATCGAGTTCGACTACTCCTGCGTGCACGCGGCGACGTCGCTGCGCGCCGCGGGGTTCGAGACGGTGATGCTGAACTGCAACCCGGAGACCGTCTCCACCGACTACGACACCTCCGACCGGCTCTACTTCGAGCCGCTCACCCTGGAGGACGTGCTCGAGGTGGTGCACGCGGAGCAGGAGTCCGGCGGAGGTCTCAGTGACGGGGTGGGCCCCGGTCTGGTCGGCGTCGTCGTCCAGCTCGGCGGGCAGACCCCGCTCAAGCTCGCGGCCGGGCTCGAGGCCGCGGGTGTCCCCGTCGTCGGCACCCCGCCGGCGGCGATCGACCTCGCCGAGGAGCGCGGCGCGTTCGGGCGAGTGCTCGCCGACGCGGGCCTCCCGGCGCCGCCGTACGGGACGGCGACGTCGTTCGACGGGGCGCGGGAGATCGCGGCGTCGGTCGGCTACCCGGTCCTGGTGCGGCCCTCCTACGTGCTGGGCGGGCGGGGGATGGAGATCGTGTACGACGACGCCACCCTCGCCGACTACATCGCCCGCGCCACCGAGGTCACCCCCGACCACCCGGTGCTCGTCGACCGCTTCCTCGACGACGCCATCGAGATCGACGTCGACGCACTGTGCGACGCCGCCGGCGATGTCTACCTCGGCGGCGTGATGGAGCACATCGAGGAGGCCGGGGTGCACTCCGGGGATTCCTCGTGCACCCTCCCGCCGATCACGCTCGGGCAGTCCGACCTCGAGACCGTCCGGGAGTCGACGGTGGAACTGGCGCACCGCCTCGGCGTCCGCGGGCTCATGAACGTGCAGTACGCGCTCAAGGACGATGTCGTCCACGTGCTGGAGGCCAACCCACGGGCCAGCCGCACCGTCCCGTTCGTCTCCAAGTCCACCGGGGTCGCGCTGGCCGGGGCGGCGGCCCGGGTGATGCTCGGCGCGACGATCGCCGGGCTGCGCGCCGAGGGCGTGCTGCCGGCGACCGGTGACGGCGCCGACCTCCCGGCCGGGCACCCCGTCGCCGTGAAGGAGGCGGTGTTGCCCTTCCACCGGTTCCGGCGTGCCGACGGACGCGGCGTCGACTCGCTGCTCGGCCCGGAGATGAAGTCCACCGGGGAGGTGATGGGCATCGACGTCGCCTTCTCCACCGCGTTCGCGAAGGCGCAGGCGGCGGCCTCCGGGCCGCTCCCCACCCACGGACGGATCTTCGTCTCGGTCGCCAACCGCGACAAGCGTGCCCTGATCTTCCCCGTGAAGCGCCTCGCCGACCTCGGCTTTGAGATCCTCGCGACCGTGGGCACGGCGTCGGTGCTGGAGCGCAACGGCATCGGGTGCGTGGTGGTGCGCAAGCACTTCGAGGGCCCCGGGAACGTCGTCGAGGCCATCTCGGCCGGCGAGGTGCAGCTCGTCGTCAACACCCCGGTCGGACAGTCCGGACCGCGCATCGACGGCTACGAGATCCGTGCGGCCGCCCTCGAGATGTCCGTGCCGTGCGTGACGACGGTGCAGGGGGCCGGGGCCGCGGTGCAGGCCATCGAGGCGGTGATGCGCGGCGACGTGGCGGTGACGAGCCTGCAGGTGCTGCACGAGCGGCTCCGGGCCGGTCGGGACGCCGCCGGACCGACCCCTCCCACCCCCCCGGCTCCCTCGCCCGCCGACTCCGCCCCGGTGCCCGCCCTCGACGCCCCGACCCCCGCCGGAGCGGCGGTCGGCGGACCGTGACCGCCCCCACCGGCCCGCCCTTCCGCGAGCGCCTCGCCGACGCCGTGGACACCCACGGGCCGTTGTGCGTCGGGATCGACCCGCACCCGGGGCTGCTCGAGGCGTGGGGCCTGGCGGCCGACGCCGCCGGGGTCGAGCGGTTCGCCCGCGGCGTCGTCGAGGCCCTGGCCGGCGGGGTGGCGGTGCTCAAGCCGCAGGTGGCGCTGTTCGAGGAGTACGGGTCCGCCGGGATCGCCGCCCTCGAGCGCACCCTGGCCGACGCCCGGGCCGCGGGGCTGCTCACCATCGCCGACGCGAAGCGCGGTGACATCGGCTCCACGATGGCCGCCTACGCCCGGGCGTGGCTGGGCGACGCCGCCCCGCTCGCCGCGGACGCGGTGACGCTCTCGCCCTACCTCGGCGTGGGCGCGCTGACCCCGGCGCTCGACCTCGCCGCCGCCACCGGCCGCGGGGTCTTCGTCCTGGCGCGCACGTCCAACCCCGAGGCCACGGCGGTGCAGTCGGCGCAGGCGTTCGCCCCCGCCCCGGGGGGCGGTCCGCGGGACGTGTGCGAGGTGGCGCAGGGCGTGGTCGACACGCTCGTCGCGTACAACGCCGCGCACCCGGGCGTCGGGGGTGTGGTGGTCGGGGCCACCGGCGGGACCACCGGGCAGGCGCACGGGCTCGACCTGTCGCGCCTGGATGCGGCGGTGCTCGTGCCCGGCCTGGGGGCGCAGGGGGCCACCGCGGACGACGTGGCCCGCGCGTTCGGCGACGCGTGGGGACCCGTCGTCCCGTCGAGCTCGCGCGACGTCCTGACCGCCGGTCCCCACCCGCACGCGGTGCGCGCGGCGGCGGACGCGGTGAACGGCGCGCTACGGGTGCGCGGGCTGCCGGTTCGACCGGTCGGCGCATGACTCGTCGCGCGGTGCGGCTGACGTGGCACCCGAGCACTGTGGACCCGGTCCCCAGGCGGTACGTTCGCTCCCACCGGGACGGCGTCCCGGAGCCCCCGCAGCGAACCGGAGGAGAACGTGGCGTTACCCGAGCTGACCGAGGAGCAGCGGACGGCCGCACTGGAGAAGGCGGCCGCGGCCCGCCGCGCGCGTGCCGAGCTCAAGGAACGGCTCAAGCGCGGTGGGACAACCCTCGGCGACGTGCTCGAGCAGGCCGACTCCGACGAGGTGCTCGGCAAGATGAAGGTCTCCGCGCTGCTCGAGGCCCTGCCGGGCGTGGGCAAGGTCCGGGCCGGGCAGATCATGGAGCGGCTCGAGATCGCGCCGAGCCGTCGTCTGCGCGGGCTCGGCGAGCGCCAGCGCAAGGCGCTGCTCACCGAGTTCGACGGCGAGTGACGCCGCCCCCCGAGCGGGGGCGCCTGCTCGTGCTCGCCGGCCCCTCGGGGGTGGGCAAGAGCAGCGTCGTGGCCGAGCTGCGGCGACTCGCGGCGCCGGTCTGGTTCAGCGTCTCGGCGACGACCCGCGGGGCGCGTCCCGGTGAGGTCGACGGTCGTGACTACCACTTCGTCTCCGACGCCGAGTTCGACCGGATGGTCGCCGCCGACGAGATGCTCGAGTGGGCGGTGATCCACGGCGGCATGCACCGCTCGGGCACCCTGGCCGCCCCGGTCGAGGCGCATCTGGCGAAGGGCGAACCGGTCCTGCTCGAGCTCGACCTCGCGGGCGCGCGGGCGGTCCGCCGTCGCCGCCCGGACGCACGGTTCGTCTTCCTCGAGCCGCCCTCTTGGGAGGTCCTGGTCTCGCGTCTGGTCGGTCGCGGTACCGAGTCGCGAGAGGTGATCGAGAAGAGGCTGGCCACCGCCCGGGAGGAGCTCGACGCCCGGCGCGAGTTCGACGTGACCGTGGTCAACCACGACGTCCGGGAGAGCGCGCGGCGGTTGGTAGAGTTGTCGATCGGCCCCCTTCCCGATTCCGACGGACATCCGGGAACAGTGCGGGCCGCAACGCACACAGCGGGAGCGAGCGAGTGAGCATCACCACCGGACGGATCGCGGGCGGTCTCGACACCCCCGAGGGCATCACCAACCCGCCCATCGACGAGCTGCTGGAGACGGTGAGCTCGAAGTACGCGCTGGTCATCTACGCGGCCAAGCGCGCGCGCCAGATCAACGACTACTACGCCCAGCTGGGCGAGGGCCTACTCGAGTACGTCGGCCCGCTGGTCGAGCCGGGCCCGCGCGAGAAGCCGCTGTCGGTGGCCATGCGCGAGATCCACGCCGGTCTGCTCGAGCACACCGAAGGCGAGTGAACGACGGGTGACCGACGCCGGGGACGGCCCTGCCGCAGGTCGGGAGGTCGTCCTCGGGGTCGCCGGCGGCATCGCCGCCTACAAGTCCTGTGAGGTTCTGCGGCGACTCCGCGCCCTCTCCCACCACGTCCAGGTCGTGGCGACGCCCGCCGCGCTCGAGTTCGTGGGCGCCGCCACCTTCGAGGCCCTGTCGGGGCGCGAGGTGCTCTCCGGGGTGTTCGAGCACGTCCCCGACGTCACCCACGTCGCGCTCGGACGCCACGCCGACCTGGTGGTCCTCGTCCCCGCCACGGCGGACCTGCTCGCGCGGATGAGCGTGGGCCGCGCGGACGACCTTCTCACCTCCACGCTGCTCACCGCCCGTTGCCCGGTGCTCGCCGTCCCCGCCATGCACACCGAGATGTGGTCCCACCCCGCCACCGTCGCCAACGTCACCCTCCTGCGCGAGCGCGGCACCGTCGTGCTCGAGCCGGCGAGCGGTCCCCTGACCGGTCCGGAGTCCGGGCCCGGGCGCCTCCCGGAGCCCGCGGAGATCGTCGAGTTCGCCCGCCTGCTGCTCGAGGACCCCGCGACCCTGCCCCGCGACCTCGTCGGGCGCCGCGTCGTGGTCTCCGCCGGCGGCACCGCCGAGCCCCTCGACCCCGTCCGCACCCTCGGCAACCGCTCCTCGGGGCGCCAGGGCTACGCGCTGGCGCGGGTCGCCGCCCAGCGTGGCGCCGACGTCACCCTCGTCGCGGGGACGACGGCCGACCTCGACCCGCCCGCGTCCGTCCAGCTCGTCCGGGCCACGACTACCGAGGACATGCGCCGCGCGGTCCTCGACGCCGCGAAGGACGTCGACGCCGTGGTCATGGCCGCCGCCGTCGCCGACTTCCGACCCGCCTCGGTCGCCCCGGCGAAGATCAAGAAGGGCGACGGGGAGCCGGCGTCGATCCCGCTCGAGCGCAACCCCGACATCCTCCGCGAGCTGGTCTCCCAGGAGCTCCCCGGCCGCCTCGTCGTGGGGTTCGCCGCCGAGACCGGGGACTCCGGCGGCGACGTGCTCACCTACGGGCGGGCCAAGCTCGAGCGCAAGGGCTGTGACCTGCTCGTCGTGAACGCCGTGGGTGGCGGCCAGGAGAACGGGGGGCACAGCGCCTTCGAGGTCGAGGACAACGAGGGTTGGCTGCTCTCCGCCGACGGCATCTCGACCGCCCTGCCGATGGGCTCGAAGGCCCTGCTCGCCGCGCGCGTGTGGGATGCGGTCGCCTCGCGACTCCGGGTGTGACCCGAAAGGCATTTCCCGTGCGCACACCCCCGCCGGGGCCCGACGGTGCCGCTAGTGTGGTCGGGTCCCATTGTCGAGGCAGGGAGAAACTGTGCCCGCTAGGCGTCTGTTCACCAGCGAATCCGTCACCGAAGGCCACCCGGACAAGATCTGCGACGCCGTGAGTGACGGCATCCTCGACGCACTGCTGGCGCAGGATCCGAAGAGTCGGGTCGCCGTCGAGACGATGGTCACCACGGGTCAGGTGCATGTCGCCGGCGAGGTGACCACCAACGCCCAGGTGAACTACGTCGACATCGTGCGCAAGACGATCCTCGACATCGGCTACGACTCGTCGGCCAAGGGCTTCGACGGGGAGAGCTGCGGCGTCTCGATCTCCATCGGGGCGCAGTCGAAGGACATCGCCCAGGGCGTCGACACCGGGTACGAGACCCGCGTCGAGGGCTCCGACGACGAGATCGGCAAGCAGGGCGCCGGCGACCAGGGCCTCATGTTCGGCTACGCCGACACCGACACCCCCGAGCTCATGCCGTTGCCGATCGGCCTGGCGCACCGCCTGGCCCGCAGGCTCACGAGCGTCCGCCGCGAGGGCGTCCTGCCCTACCTGCGTCCCGACGGCAAGACCCAGGTCACGATCGCCTATGCGGACGACCGGCCGGTCGGCGTCGAGACCGTGGTCCTGTCGACCCAGCATGCCGCGGACATCGACCTCGACCAGATGCTCACCCCGGACATGACCGACAAGGTCATCCGGCCGGTGCTCGACACGCTCGACATCGACTCGTCGAACACCCGCATCCTGGTGAACCCGACGGGTCGCTTCGTCACCGGCGGGCCCATGGGCGACGCCGGCCTCACCGGCCGCAAGATCATCGTCGACACCTACGGCGGCTACGCCCGCCACGGCGGCGGCGCCTTCTCGGGCAAGGACCCGTCGAAGGTCGACCGCTCGGCCTGCTACGCGATGCGCTGGGTCGCCAAGAATGTCGTCGCCGCGGGCCTCGCCCGCCGCGCCGAGGTCCAGGTGGCCTACGCGATCGGCAAGGCCGAGCCCGTGGGCGTCTTCCTCGAGACCTTCGGCACCGCGAACGTCGACCCGGACCGGATCGAGAAGGCCATCCACGAGGTCTTCGACCTGCGTCCCGGCGCCATCGTCCGCGATCTGCAGCTGCTGCGGCCGATCTACCAGCCGACCGCCGCCTACGGCCACTTCGGTCGCGACGACCTCGACCTCCCGTGGGAGCGCACCGACCGCGCCGATGCGCTGAAGAGCATCGTCGGGAGCTGATCCTGCGGTCGCGGCTCCCGTGATACACCGGCGCCCATGGCGGCCGGTCGATTCCCGCGGGTCAACGAGCGCGTCCCCGCGGCCGAGGCGCCGATCGCCCGCGTGGCGGTGGACGTGCCGCTGCCCCACCTCGACCGCCCCTTCGACTACCAGGTCCCCGAGCCGCTCTCGGCCGCCGCCGCCGCAGGCACACGGGTCCGCGTCCGGTTCGCGGGACGGATCGTCGACGGGTTCGTGCTCGAGCGGGCGGACACCACGACGCACGACGGCCGCCTCGGCTGGCTGGAGAAGGTCGTCTCCGGAGAATCCGTGCTCGCTCCCGAGCTCGCCGCGCTGTGCCGCACCGTCGCCGACCGCTGGGCCGGCACCCTCGCCGACGTCCTCCGCCTGGCCGTCCCGCCCCGCCACGCGCGGGTGGAGAAGGAGCCCGCCGCAGCACCGGAGCCCGCCGCAGCACCGGAGCCCCTCACCGATCACGGCTGGCACCCCTACCCGCGCGGTCCCGCCCTCATCGACGCCCTGGCCGGCGGGCGCGCCGCCCACGCGGTGTGGCAGGCGCTCCCCGGAGAGGACTGGGCCGCACGGCTCGCGGAGGCGGCCGCCGCCGCGGCGAGCGCCGGCCGCGGCGCCGTCCTCGTGGTTCCCGACCGCCGCGACCTCGACCGGCTGCACCGGGCGTGCGTCGCGCGCCTCGGTGCCGCCGGGGTGGTCGCGCTCGCCGCGGACCTCGGCCCCGCCGAGCGCTACCGGCGGTGGTTGCGGCTCGCCCGGGGCGGTGCGCGGGTGGCCGTCGGCACCCGCGCCGCGGCGTTCGCGCCCGTCGCCCGACCCGGCCTGCTCGCGGTGTGGGACGACGGGGACGACTCCCTCGCCGAGCCCCGGGCCCCCTACCCGCACGCCCGCGACGTCCTCGTGGCCCGCGCCCACGCGAGCGGCGCGGCGCTTCTCGTGGCCGGCACCACCCGCAGCACCGAGGCGCAGCTGCTCGTCTCCAGCGGCTGGGCGCACCCGGTCCTCGCGCCGCGCCCGACGGTCCGCGAGCGCGCCCCTCGCGTCACCGCGATCGGGGAGGACGAGCGCCAGCTGCTGCGCGACCCGACCGCCCGCGCGGCGCGGGTCCCGTCGGTGGCGTTCGAGGCGGCGCGGGCGGCGTTGGCCGCCGGTGCGCCGGTCCTCGTCCAGGTGCCACGCCGGGGCTACCTGCCCGCGCTCGCCTGCGCCCACTGCCGCGAGCCGGCCCGCTGCCGGCACTGCGCCGGACCGCTCGGCGTCCCGACCGCGTCCGACGGGGGCCCCGCGCCCGCCACCTGCCGCTGGTGCGGCCGCCCCGAGCGGACCCACCGGTGCCCCGCGTGCGGGAGCACACGGCTGCGCGCGGTCGCCGTGGGCAGCGGGCGGACCGCGGAGGAGCTCGGGCGGGCGTTCCCGCAGACCGTCGTGCGGTCCTCGGGGGGCGGGCCGCCGGTCCTCGACGAGGTTGCCGACGCGGCCGCCCTAGTCGTGGCGACGCCGGGGGCCGAACCGGTCGCGCCCGGCGGGTACGGCGCCGCCCTGCTGCTCGACGGGGCGGCCCTGCTCGCCCGCCCCGAGCTGCGGGCCGCCGAGGAGACCGTTCGGCGCTGGTTCACCGCGGCGTCGCTCGTGCGCCCGGCGTCGCGGGGCGGGCGCGTCGTGGTCGTCGCCGAGTCGGGCCTCCCCGCCGTGCAGGCCCTCGTGCGCTGGGACCCGGCCGGGCACGCGGCAGCCGAGCTCGCCGCCCGCACCGAGCTGGGGCTGCCGCCCGCGATGCGGATGGCCGCGCTCGACGGCGCTCCGCCGGCCGTCGCCGCCCTCCTCGACACCGCGACCCTCCCGCCCGACGCCGAGGTGCTCGGGCCGGTCGCGCTGCCCGCGAGCACCCGGCTGCCGGGCGCCGACGAGGTCACCGAGGCGGCCGAGCGCTGCCTGGTCCGGGTGCCGCGCGGACACGGTCGTGCGCTCGCCCACGAGCTGGCCGTCGCGCAGGCCGTCCGCTCGGCGCGGCGTGACCGCGACCCGGTCCGGGTCATGCTCGACCCCCCGAACCCGTCGTGAGCCCCGCGGTCACCGCCTCTCCGTAGACTCGTGGGGAGGCCCCGCTCGGAGAGGATCCCGTGACCGTTCAGCCCCTGCGCCTGTTCGGCGACCCCGTGCTCCGCACCCCGTCGGCCCCGGTCGTCGACTTCGACCGGGAGCTGCGCACGCTGGTCGCCGACCTGCACGAGACGATGCGCGACGAGGGTGGAGCGGGCCTCGCGGCCCCGCAGATCGGCGTCGGGCTGCGGGTCTTCGTCTTCCGGTCCGACGGGGTGGAGGGCCACATGGTCAACCCGGAGTGGACCTCGGTCGACGACACCGAGCAGTTCGGCCCGGAAGGGTGCCTGTCCATTCCCGGGCTGCGGTTCGACTGCCGGCGCTACGCGAACGTGGTCGCCCGCGGCCGGGACGCGCACGGCGAGCCGCTCGTCGTCGAGGGCACCGACGTGGTGGCCCGCGCGATCCAGCACGAGACCGACCACCTCGACGGCGTCCTGTTCGTCGACCGCCTCGACCCTCAGACCCGCCGTGCGGCCATGGCCGCGATCCGCACGGCACCCTGGTTCGACCTCGCGGCCCCGCCCGTCGTGAAGACCAGCCCCCACCCGGTGCTCGGCCGGCGGACGGGTCAGCGGACGAGCACCTGAGTGCGCCTCGTCTTCGCCGGCACCCCCGAACCGGCCGTCCCGGCGCTGCGCCGGCTCCTCGCTGCGGACGGGCACGAGGTCGTCGCCGTCGTCACCCGACCCGACGCCCCGGCCGGGCGCAGCCGCCGTTCCCGGCGTAGCCGGGTCGCCGAGGTCGCCGACGCGGCGGGGGTCGAGGTGCTCACCCCGGCCCGGCCGTCGGAGCCCGCCTTTCTCGACCGGCTCGCCGAGCTCGCCCCCGAGTGCTGTCCCGTCGTCGCCTACGGGGCCCTCCTGCGCCGCGCCGCGCTCGATGTCCCGGAGCACGGCTGGGTCAACCTGCACTTCTCCCTGCTGCCGGCGTGGCGCGGCGCCGCGCCGGTGCAGGCGGCGATCCGCGCGGGCGACGAGGTCACCGGCGCGAGCACGTTCGCGCTGGAGGAGGGCATGGACACCGGGCCGGTGTACGGCACCGTCACCGAGGTGATCGGCCCGACCGACACCGCAGGCGCGCTGCTCGGACGTCTCGCCGTCTGCGGCGCGGCGCTCCTGGAGACGACCCTCGACGGCATCGCCGACGGCAGCCTGGTTCCCGTGCCCCAGCCAGGTGACGGCGTCAGCCACGCGCCCAAGGTCACCGTCGACGACGCCCGGGTCCTCTGGACCCGCCCGGCGCAGGCGGTCGACCGCATCGTCCGGGCGGTGACGCCGGCGCCGGGGGCCTGGACGACGTTCCGCGACGCGCGGATCAAGCTCGGCCCGGTGTCGCCCACCGACGTCGCCGGCCTTGCCCCGGGCACCCTGCGGGTCGAGAGGGACCGGGTGCTGGTGGGATCGGCGACGAGCGCGCTCGCGCTCGGCACCGTCCAGCCCGGGGGGAAGCAGGCCATGGAGGCGATCGACTGGGCGCGCGGGGTGCGGCCCGGCACGGGGGAGTGCCTGACGTGAGCGGGTCGTCGCTGCCTCCCGGCGGCCACCGTTCGGGACGCGGGCCACGGAAACGACCCCGACCGACGTCGTCCGGGCCGCCGCGCGGGCGCTCCCGCGGGTCGGCGCGCCCGCCCGCGGGCGACCCGCCCCGCGAGGCGGCGCTCGACACGCTCCGCGCGGTCCGCGAGGACGCCGCCTACGCCAACCTGGTCCTCCCGAAGCTCCTGCGCGAGCGGCGGATCACCGGCCGCGACGCCGCGCTCGCCACCGACCTCGCCTACGGCGCCTGCCGCGCCCGGGGGCTGCTCGACGCGGTGCTCGCCGCCTGCTGTGACCGTCCGCTCGACAAGCTCGACGGCGTCGTCCTCGACGCGCTGCGCCTCGGGGTCCAGCAGCTGCTGCGGACGCGGATCCCCCCGCACGCGGCGGTCGCGGCGTCGGTCGATCTGGTGCGGTCGCGGGCCGGCTCGAAGCCGACCGGGTTCGTCAACGCGGTGCTGCGCCGCGTCGCCGAGCGCGACGAGGCCGCGTGGGTCACCGAGCTGGCCCCCGATGCCGGGTCCGACCCCGTCGGTCACCTCGCGTTCCGACACGCCCACCCACGGTGGATCGCGGAGGTGTTCGCGGCCGCGCTCGGGGACGGGCTCGACGGGCTCGACGAGCTCGCGTCCGCGCTCGCCGCCGACGACGCCCGACCGGCCGTGCACCTCGCCGCCCGCCCGGGCGAGATCAGCGCCGGAGAACTGGCCGCGGTCACCGGCGGCGAGCCCGCGTCGTACTCGCCCTACGGCGTGCTGCTGGTCGACGGCGGCGACCCCGGCGACCTCGAGGCCGTGCGTGCGGGCCTCGCCGTCGTGCAGGACGAGGGCAGCCAGCTCGTCGCCCTCGCGGCATCCCGGGCCCCCGTCGGCGGCACCGGCGGGCCGGACGCGCGCTGGCTCGACCTCTGCGCGGGGCCCGGTGGTAAGGCGGTCATGCTCGGCGCGCTCGCCGGCCTCGGTGGCGCGACCCTCGACGCGGTCGACCGCGCGCCGCACCGGTCCGCCCTCGTCGAGAAGGCCACCGCCGGGCTGGGGGACTCGAGCGTGCGCGTGCACACCGGCGACGCCCGCACGCTCGAGCTCCCGGAGTCCGCCTACGACCGCGTCCTCGTGGACGCCCCGTGCACCGGTCTCGGCGCCCTGCGCCGCCGGCCCGAGGCCCGGTGGCGGCGGCAGCCCGAGGACGTCGCCGAGCTCGCCGCCCTGCAGCGCGAGCTGCTCATGGCGGCGCTGGAACGGACCCGACCCGGCGGCGTGGTCACCTACGCCGTGTGCTCCCCGCACCCGGCGGAGACCGTCGACGTCGTCGCCGCGGTGGTGGAGGCGACCGGCGCCGAGGTGCTCGACACCGCCGCGCTGCTGCCCGAGGTCCCGGACGCCCGGGTGACGTCGGTGCCCGGCGGCCCCGGGGTGCAGCTGTGGCCGCACCGCCACGGCACCGACGCCATGTACTGCGCGGCGTTGCGGCGACCGTGACCAGGCACGGGGCCTGGTGGGACGGGCCGGGGGACTACCGTCTCGACTCGTGCCCGCCCCGATGATCGCCCCGAGCATCCTGTCCGCGGATTTCGCGCACCTGGCCGACGAGGCCGCCGCCGTCGTCGGGTCGGACTGGCTGCATGTCGACGTCATGGACGGGCACTTCGTGCCCAACCTGACCCTGGGCCTGCCGGTGGTGGAGAGCCTCATGCGGACCACCGGCATCCCCGTCGACTGCCACCTGATGATCGACGACCCGGACCGCTGGGCCCCGCCGTACGCCGAGGCCGGCGCGCACAACGTCACCGTCCACGCCGAGGCCGCCCGCGACCCCCGCCGGCTCGCGACCGACCTGCGGGCGGCGGGCGCCCTCGCGGGACTCTCGATCAAACCGGGCACGCCGCTGGAGGACTGGCTGGAGGTCCTCCGCGACTACGACACGCTGCTGGTGATGAGCGTCGAGCCCGGCTTCGGCGGGCAGAGCTTCATGCCCGAGGTGCTCGAGAAGGTCCGGACCGCGCGCCGCCTGGTCGACACCGGGCACCTGCGCCTGCTCGTCGAGATCGACGGCGGGATCAGCGCCGACACCGTGGAGCAGGCGGCCGAGGCGGGTGTCGACTGCTTCGTGGCGGGGTCGGCGGTCTACGGGGCCGACGACCCGGGACGGGCCGTCGCCGCCCTGCGGGCGCAGGCCGCGTCGGTGTCGCCACACCGCACGGGATGAGGCACGGGTGGTCACCGTCACCGCGCCCCGCGGCGCGCCCGCGGGGGAGTCGAGGATGATGCGCATCGAGGGGCGCGTTCAAGGCGTCGCAGCGTGACGGAAGGACTCGAGCCGTGTTCACCGGGATCGTCGAGGAGATCGGCGAGATCGTCGACGTGATCGTCCTGGACGACGCGGCGCGGCTGCGGATCCGGGGTCCGGTCGTCACCTCCGACGCCCACCCCGGGGACTCGATCTCCGTCAACGGCGTCTGTCTGACCGTGGTCGATCCCGACGCCGAGGGCGTCTTCGGCGTCGAGGTCATGGGGGAGACGCTGCGGCGCTCGAGCCTCGCCGGCGCCGCGGCCGGCACCGGTGTCAACCTGGAGCGGGCCCTCACCGCGGGCGCCCGGCTCGGCGGCCACATCGTGCAGGGCCACGTGGACGGGGTCGCGACGGTGTCCGCGGTGGAGCCCACCGAGTACTGGACCACCGTGCGGTTCGACGTCCCGCGCCAGGAGGACGGGACGAGCCTGACCCGCTACGTCGTGGAGAAGGGATCGATCGCCGTCGACGGCATCAGTCTCACCGTCACCGCAGTGGACGACGCCGGGTTCTCCGTCGGCCTCATCCCGACCACGCTGCGCGAGACGACGCTGGGCCGAGCCGGGATCGGCACGCCGGTCAACCTCGAGGTCGACGTGATCGCGAAGTACGTGGAGCGGCTGACCACCGCGCACCAGAAGCCGGCGGGAAGGTAGAGCAGTGGACGGGTTCGAGCACATCGAGCGCGCGATCGCCGACGTCGCGGCCGGCAAGGCCGTGGTCGTGGTCGACGACGAGGAGCGCGAGAACGAGGGCGACCTCGTCTTCGCGGCGCAGATGGCGACGCCGGAGCTGGTGTCATTCATGGTCCGCTACACCTCGGGCTACATCTGCGTCCCGCTCACCGGCGAGGCCTGCGACCGGCTCGACCTGCCGCCCGCCCACTCGATCAACCAGGACCGGCATGGCACGGCGTACACGGTCTCGGTGGACGCCCGGGAAGGCATCGGCACCGGCATCTCCGGCACCGACCGCGCCCACACCATCCGCACGCTCGCCGCCCCCGACTCCGGACCCACCGACGTCTCCCGCCCCGGCCACGTGGTGCCGCTGCGCGCCCGCGACGGCGGCGTCCTGCGCCGCCCCGGGCACACCGAGGCCGCGGTCGACCTCGCGCGCATGGCCGGGCTCGAGCCGGCCGGGGCGATCTGCGAGATCGTGTCGCAGAAGGACGAGGGCGACATGGCGCGCTACGACGAGCTGCGCATCTTCGCCGAGGAGCACGACCTCTCGCTCATCACCATCAAGGACCTCATCGCCTACCGGCGCCGCTCGGAGTCGCAGGTCGCGCAGGTCGCCCGCGCGAACATCCCCACCGACCACGGCCCGTTCACCGCGTACGGGTACGACTCGCTGCTGGACGGGATCGAGCACGTCGCGCTGGTGTGCGGCGAGATCGGAGACGGCGAGGACGTGCTGGTCCGGGTGCACTCGGAGTGCCTCACCGGCGACGTCCTACGCTCCCGCCGCTGCGACTGCGGTCCGCAGCTCGACGCGGCGATGGCCGCCGTCGCCGCCGAGGGGCGTGGCGTCGTCCTCTACGTGCGCGGGCACGAGGGGCGGGGGATCGGCCTGATCCACAAGCTGCAGTCCTACCAACTGCAGGACGCCGGGGCCGACACCGTCGACGCCAACCTGGCCCTGGGCATGCCCGCCGACGCCCGCGACTACGGCACCGGCGCGCAGATCCTGGCCGACCTCGGCGTCCGGTCGATGCGCCTGCTCACCAACAACCCGGAGAAGCGCGCCGGTCTCGAGGGCTACGGGCTGACGATCCTCGACCGGGTGCCGCTGCCCGCCCGCGCGACCCCGGAGAACCTGCGCTACCTGCGCACCAAGCGCGATCGCATGGGCCACGACCTCGAGGGGCTCGACGCCTACGAGGACGGGGTGGTGGCCCAGCCGTGAGGACCCAGCCGTGAGTACCCAGGGGCGCCCCGAGGTCGAGATCCCCGACGCCGCCGGTCTGCGCGTCGGGATCGCGGTGACGCGGTGGAACTCCGCCCTGACCGACGTCCTGCTGGAGCGGGCCCTCGCCGCGGCGGGGGCCGCCGGGGTAAAGGAGACGACCGTGGTCCGGACGGCCGGGGCGATGGAGCTCCCGGTGCTGTGCCAGGGGCTGGCGAGCTCCCACGACGCCGTGGTGGGGCTCGGCGTCGTCATCCGCGGCTCGACCCCGCACTTCGACTACGTCTGCGACGCGGTCACGGCGGGGCTGCTGCGCGTCGCCCTCGACGAGCGCACCCCCGTCGGCAACGGCGTGCTCACCGTCGAGGACGAGGACCAGGCCTGGGACCGTGCGGGGGTGGACGGTGCCTCCGAGGACAAGGGCTTCGAGGCGTGCGTCGCCGCCCTCGACGCCGCGCTCACGCTGCGCGCGCTCGAGACCGGTGCCCTCGAGAGGCCGACCGACGGGGGGCCGGCCTGATGGACCGCTCCCGCCGCGGTGCTCCGGAGTCGCCGGCCGTCGGCGAGGTCGAGCTGGAGGTCCGGCCGATCCGCATCCGGTGGGTCGCCTGGATCCTCGCGGTGTTCCTCGTCGCCTTCTTCGGCGTCGGGGCGCTGCTGGCGACCGTCGCGTCGACCGGCTTCAGCTTCCGCCCCGCGGACCGGGTCGCGATGGTCGTCCTGGGTGTCGTCCTTGCGGCCGGGGTGCTGCTGCTGGCCCGCCCGCGGCTGCGGGCCGGACCGCGCGGGGTGGAGGTGCGGGCGGCATTGCTGACCCGCGTGGTCCCGTGGGACGACGTGCTCGCGGTGTCCTTCCCCGACGGCCAGCAGTTCGCCCGCGTCGACCTGCCCGACGACGAGTACATCACGATCGGTGCCCTGCAGGCGGTCGACCGCGCCCACGCGGCCCGCGGGATCGCCGCGCTCCGCGAGCTGCACGCCCGCCATGGCCGCCCCGCGGACCCCGTCCGGTGAACCGGGGCCGATGAGCACTGCCTACGGGCTGCTCTTCCGCCACGTCGCGTCGCGCGTCCCGGCGGAGCTGACCCACCGCGTCGGCGTCCGGGCCCTGCAGGTGGCGACCCCGCTGCTCCCGCCCCGCGACCGGGACCCGGCACTGGCCGTCGACGCGTTCGGCGTCCGGTTCCCGACGCCGCTGGGGGTCGCGGCGGGCTACGACAAGGACGGCGAGGGCGTCCGGGGGCTCGCCCGGCTCGGCTTCGGCGCCGTCGAGGTGGGGACGGTGACGGCCCGCCCGCAGCCGGGCAACCCGCGGCCCCGGCTCTTCCGGCTGCCCGCCGACCGCGCCCTGGTGAACCGGATGGGGTTCAACAACGCCGGTGCCGACGCCGTCGCGCACCGGCTCGCCAGGCTGCGCCGCCACGAGATCGGGGCGGTGGTAGGGGTGAACATCGGGAAGTCGAGGGCGGCCGAGGGCCCCGCGGGGACCGTCGCCGACTACGTGTACTCCGCACGCGCCCTCGGCCCCCACGCCGACTACGTGGTGGTCAACGTCAGCTCCCCGAACACCCCCGGCCTGCGCGAGCTGCAGGGCGTCGAGGCCCTCGAGCCGCTGCTGCGCGCCGTGCGCGACGCCCTCGGCACCACGCCACTGCTGGTGAAGATCACCGCCGACCTCGACGGCGACGGGGTCGACGCCGTGGCCGACCTCGCCCTCGCGCTCGGCCTCGACGGCATCGTCGCCACCAACACCACCGTCGCCCGGACCGGGCTGCACAGCGCCCCGGCCGCGGTCGAGGCGCTCGGCGCGGGCGGGCTCTCCGGCGCCCCGCTCGCCGAGGCCGCCCGCACCGTCCTCGCCCGGCTCCGCGCCCGCGTCGCCGACCGCCTCGCCCTCGTGTCGGTCGGCGGCATCGAGACCGGCGCCGAAGCCGCCGCCCGGCTCGCCGCCGGTGCCACCCTCGTGCAGGCCTACACCGGCCTGATCTACGGCGGCCCGGCGTGGCCGGCCCGGGTCACGCGTGAGCTCGCGGCATCGCGCAGGATGGGCGCGTGAGCGCACCCGCCCCTGCACCCTCCTCGCGGGCATCCGCGGCGCCCGCCCGGCGTCCCCGGGTCGTGCTGTTCGACCTCTTCGAGACCTGCCTGCTGCTCGAGGGGCTGCGACCCCGGTTCCTCGCCCTCGGCCGTCCCGGCCACGAGCTCGAGCTCTTCTTCGCCCGCCTCCTGCACCAGGGCATGGCCATGTCCCTCGCCGGGGAGGCGCCGGCGTTCGCCACGGTCGCCGCCGACATGCTCCGGCGCACCAGCGGCCGCGACCTCACCGACGACGAGGTCGCCTCGGTGCTCGGCGGGTTCCGCGTGCTGCCGGTGCACGACGACGTCGCCCCGGCGTTGGGTGCCCTGGCGCACGCCGGGATCCCCGCGTACGGCTTCACCCACGGATCGGCCGACGTCGCGGGTACCGCCCTCGCGAACGCCGGCGTGCGTGACCTGTTCACCGGGGTGTTCTCGTGCGAGGAGCTGCACACGTTCAAGCCGCCGCCGCGGGTCTACCAGTGGGCCTGCGAGCAGGTCGGCTCCGCGCCGGGCCGGACCGCGCTGGTGGCCGTGCACTCCTGGGACGTCCACGGCGCCGTGTCCGCCGGCCTCGTCGGCGGGTACTGCGAGCGGCTGGAAGGGCGTGTCCCCGACGCCGTGGCCCGGCCGCACGTCGCCGCCCGGGGTCTCGACGACGTCGTGGCCGGACTCCTCGCGCTGCCCGAGTGAGGGCCGCATGAGCCCTGCGTTCTCCGGCAGAGCCGTCGTCCGGGTGCCGTGATGCACGGGGTGTGGTCGCCCGGGCGGGGCCTCTGCCTGTGGGCCGAGGACCCGGACCGGTCCACGGTGAGCACGAGCCGTGCGCGCCGCGGCGCCCGACCGCACCCGTTCGCGGTCGACACCGGCACCCTCGCCGACACCGCGCCGGCCGGGTCGACGCCGGGTCAGGCCGTGCTCCTCCTGCCGTCCGGGCCGGACGGCCCGCGGGACTCCCCGCAGCTGACCCGCGACGAGGAGGGTGACGCGCGCCACACGACGGTCCTCGGGGCCTGGACGGTGCCGGTCGTCGAGCTCGGACCCGACGCCGCCATCGCCCTGCTCGAGCGACCCCCCGAGCCGGGGGAGGGCGCGTCGCTCACCGTCCTGCGCGGCCTCGCCGGGTTCGCCGGCGACCTCGTCACCCGCGGGCGGGTCCTGCCTCGGCCGGGGGACCAGCCCGGCTGGCGCCCGGTACTGCAGGGCGCCGACCTCGTCGCCGCCGACGCCTTCGCCGCCGCCCTGCCGCCCGTGGTCCGCAGCGAGAGCCCCTCCGCCGACGCCGAGGGCGCGCCGGACGCCGTCGAGGTCGTCCGCGAGGCGCTCGGCGAGTGGGTCGACGCGCACGCCCGCCGGCGGCTCGGTGCGTGCCCCGATCTGCCCGATGCCGACCGGGCCGCCCTCGCCGTGCTCGCCGACCCCGGGCACCGGGCCGCGCTCGACGCGGGCCTGGCGCGGTGGGAGGTGGTCGGTGCCCCGCACGCCGGGCCGGCACGCGCCACGTTCCGGCTCACCGAGGTGGTGCTCGACGACCTCGGACATGCCGTCGAGGGCGAGCCCCGTTGGTGGCTGGAGTTCTCCCTGCAGTCGGTGCAGGATCCGAGCCTGCGGGTGACCGCGGCGTCGGTGTGGCGGGATCCCTCCGCACTGCGGCGCTGGCTCGACGACCCGTCGGAGCTGCTGCTCACCGAGCTCGGCCGGGCCGCCCGGCTCTACCCCGAGCTCGCCGACGCGCTGCGAGTGCCGCGCCCGACGGGGATGGACCTCGACGCCGCCGGCACCCACCATTTCCTCTCCGCGGTCGCCGCCGACCTCGACCGCGCCGGTTTCGGGGTGCTGCTCCCCGCCTGGTGGACCGAGCGGGCGGGCGCCCGGCTCGGGCTGTCGGCCTCGGCCGCCGCCCCCGCGGGCCCCGAGGGCGTCGTGGTCACCGCGAGCCGGCTCGGGCGGGACGACCTCGTCGCGTTCTCCTGGCGCCTCGCCCTCGACGGCGAGGCGCTCGACGACGCCGAGATGGCCGCCCTGGTCGAGGCGAAGGCGCCGCTGGTACGGCTGCGCGGGCAGTGGGTCGCCGTCGACGCCGACCGGCTGCGCGCCGGCCTGGACTTCCTCGCTCGCCACCGGAGCGGGACGCGGACGGTCGGCGACGTCCTGCATCTCGCGGTCTCCCACCCCGACGACCGGGCCGAGCTGCGCGAGGTCGGACTGCCCGTCGAGGGGATCTCCGCCGCGGGTCCGCTGGGCGCCCTGCTGGCCGGCAGGGCCGAGAGCGCGATCGAGCTCCTTGCCACCCCCGACGGCGTCGACGCCACCCTGCGGCCCTACCAGCGCCGCGGCCTCTCGTGGCTGGCGTTCCTCGCCGGCCTCGGCGTCGGCGGCGTCCTCGCCGACGACATGGGCCTGGGCAAGACCCTGCAGCTGCTCGCGCTCGAGGCCCACGAGCGTGCCGGGACCGCGGACCCGCGCCCGACGCTGCTGGTCTGCCCGACGTCGGTGATCGGGACCTGGGAGCGGGAGGCCGCGCGGTTCGTGCCGGCGCTGCGGATCCGCACCCACCACGGCCCCGGCCGCGACCGCGACGCCTTCGCCACCCGGGCGGGCGGGACCGACCTCGTCCTCACCTCCTACGGCACGCTCACCCGCGACGTCGACGCCGTGGCCGAGGTGTCGTTCCGGCGCCTCGTGCTCGACGAGGCGCAGCTGGTGAAGAACAGCCGCTCCCGCGCCGCCCGCGCCGTCCGACGGGTCGACGCCACGCACCGCGTCGCGCTCACCGGGACGCCGGTGGAGAACCGCCTCGCGGAGCTCTGGTCGGTGATGGACGCGGTGAACCCGGGGCTGCTCGGGACGGTGGGGGAGTTCCGCGACCGCTACGCGGTCCCCGTCGAGCGCCACGGCCGCACCGACGTCGCCGCCCGCCTGCGTACCGTCACGCGACCGTTCCTGCTGCGCCGGCTCAAGACCGACCCCGGCGTCGCCGACGACCTGCCCGAGAAGATCGAGACCGTCGAGCGCTGCGCGCTCGGCGCCGAGCAGGCCTCGCTCTACCAGGTCGTCGTGGACGACATGCTGGAGAAGCTCGAGACCCTGCCCGACGGGGTGGAGCGCCGCGGCCGGGTGCTCGCCGCGATGACCAAGCTCAAGCAGGTCTGCAACCACCCGGCGCTGCTGCTGCACGAGCGCTCCTCCTCCGGGGGAGCCGCGTTCGGGCGCCGCTCAGGCAAGATCGCGCGGCTCGAGGAGATCCTCGCCGAGATCCTGGCCACGGGGGAGCGGGCGCTGCTCTTCACGCAGTTCGCTGAGTTCGGGGACATGCTCGCCCCGCACCTGGCGGCCCGCTTCGACACCGAGGTCGCGTGGCTGCACGGCGGGACCTCCCGCCGTGCTCGCGACCGGATGGTGGAGTCGTTCCAGGGTGCCGGCCCGGAGGGCTCGAGCGCGGGCCCGCGGCTCTTCCTGCTCTCGCTCAAGGCCGGCGGCACCGGGCTGACCCTGACCAACGCTCAGCACGTCGTGCACCTGGACCGCTGGTGGAACCCCGCGGTGGAGGACCAGGCCACCGACCGCGCCTTCCGCATCGGGCAGCGCCGGACGGTGACCGTCCGCACACTCGTCTGCGCGGGGACGCTCGAGGAGCGCATCGACGAGCTCATCGCCTCGAAGCGGACGCTCGCGAACATGGTCGTCGGTACGACGGGCGACGACGCGGACTGGCTCACGGGCCTGTCCCCCGACGAGCTGCGCCGGGTGATCGCGCTGGACCCCGACGCGGTGGAGGACCCGGAGGATCTCGATGGCGCGTGAGCCCTTCCGGGAGAGGTTCTCCGAGAACGGGCGGCCGATCCCCGTCGGGAGCCGGATCCCTGTGGAAGGAGGCGTCACCGCCCGGAGCCGCCGTGGGGCGATCGGGGAGTCGTGGTGGTCCGGGCGCTTCCTCGCCGTCCTGGAGTCCCTCGGCGTCGGCGGACGCCTGACCCGCGGGAAGACCTACGCCCGGCAGGGCCAGGTGACCGACCTCGCCGTCGCCCCGGGAGCGGTGACCGCGACCGTGCAGGGGAGCCGGGACCAGCCCTACCGCGTCCGCGTCGGGCTGCACCCCTTCGCCGACGAGGCGTGGGAGGCGGTGGAGTCCGCGTTCGCCGCCGACTCCTGGTACGCGGCGTCGCTGCTCGCGGGGGAGGTGCCCGACGACATCGAGTCCGTCTTCGCGCGCGTCGGGCTGTCGCTGTTCCCGCAGGGCTCCCGCGACCTGCCGATGGACTGCTCGTGCCCGGACTGGTCGGTGCCCTGCAAGCACCTCGCGGCCGTGGTGTTCCTGCTCGCCGAGCGCTTCGACGACGATCCCTTCGAGATCCTGCGCTGGCGCGGCCGGGACCGGGCGACGTTGCTCGCCGGCATCCGTGACCGTCGCGACGAGACCGAGCCCACCGCCGTCCCGCTCGCCGCCCTCCTCGACCGGTTCTGGGTGGCGGGCGGACCGGTGCCCGACCCCCCGTCGCCGCGGGGCGCGGCCCGGGTCCGACCGGACGCGCTGCTCGACGAGATGCCGCCCCTCGGCGTCGAGCACGAGGACATCGGCGGGCTCGACCTGCGCGACGCGCTGCGCCCGGTGTACCGCCGGTTCGCCTCGCCGCCCCCGGACGGGTAGGACTCCGCGGGTGGCTCGCATCCTGATGGTGGTCGCCCATCCCGACGACATCGACTTCGCCTGCGGTGGCTCGGTCGCACGCTGGTGCGCCGAGGGCGACGAGGTCTCCTACTGCATCCTCACCGACGGTGACGCCGGCGGCTTCGACTCCTCCGTCGGGCGCCGCGACGTGGCGACGCTGCGCCGCGAGGAGCAGCGCGCGGCCGCCGACGTCCTCGGCGCCGGGGAGATCGACTGGCTCGGCTGGCCGGACGGGCGTCTCTACGTCACCCACGAGCTGCGCCGCGACCTGACGCGCTCGATCCGCCGGCACCGCCCCGACCGCGTCGTCGTGCAGTCCCCGATCCGCAACCTGCGCAACATGTTCGGCAGCCACCCCGACCACACCGCGGCCGGCGAGGCGGCGATGTGCGCGATCTACCCCGACTCCCGCAACCCGTTCGCCCACGCCGAGCTGCTCACCGAGGAGGGGCTCGAGGCGTGGACGGTCGGCGAGACGTGGGTGATGGCCCCGGGGGAGAACGCCGACCACTACGTCGACGTCACCGACACGCTCGACCGCAAGATCGAGGCCCTGCGTGCCCACGAGAGCCAGACCGCGCACATGGACGACCTCGCCGACCGCATGCAGAAATGGGGCCACGTCCAGGCGAAGGCGGCCGGGTTCGACGCGGACCGCTTCGCCGAGGGCTACGTCATCCTCAACACGCGATGAGCCGGGCGGCGGGGATGCGGGAGATGGTGTTTCCACGGTCCGACACGCCGGGCGACACGCCGAGGACACCCGTCCGGGTGCACGTCGGGGGTCGCGGCCGGGGCGCCTACCCTGGAGCGCGCCATGGCCGACCCGAGCACCTACCGCCCCGCCACCGGGACCATCCCGGAGGCGCCCGGCGTGTATCGCTTCTCCGACGCGAACGGCCGTGTCATCTACGTGGGCAAGGCCAAGAGCCTGCGCAGCCGCCTCAACTCCTACTTCGCCGACCTCACCACCCTGCACCCGCGCACGCGCCGCATGGTGACCAGCGCGGCAAGCGTGCAGTGGACGGTGGTCCACACCGAGGTCGAGGCCCTCCAGCTCGAGTACAACTGGATCAAGGAGTACGACCCGCAGTTCAACGTGAGGTACCGGGACGACAAGACCTACCCGGTCCTCGCGGTGACGCTGAACGAGGAGTACCCGCAGCTGCGGGTCTACCGGGGCCCGCGCAAGAAGGGCGTGCGCTACTTCGGGCCCTACGCGCACGCCTGGGCGATCCGCGAGACGGTCAAGCTGCTCACCCGCGTCTTCCCGGCGCGCGTGTGCTCGACCGGGGTGTTCAAGCGCCACGGCCAGATCGGCCGGCCGTGCATGCTCGGCTACATCGACAAGTGTTCCGCGCCGTGCGTGGGCCGGGTCGACGCCGAGGAGCACCGGCAGATCGTGCTGGACTTCTGCGACTTCCTCGCCGGCCACACCGACCAGCTCATCGGGCGCCTCGAGAAGCAGATGCAGGCGGCCGCCGCCGACATGGACTTCGAGCGGGCGGCGCGCCTGCGCGACGATGCCGGCGCGCTCAAGCGCGTCGTCGAGAAGCAGGCCGTGGTGCTGGGCGACGGGACCGACGCGGACGTCGTCGCCTTCGCCGCCGACGAGCTGGAGGCCGCGGTCCAGGTCTTCCACGTGCGCGGCGGCCGGGTCCGGGGTCAACGCGGGTGGGTCGTCGACAAGGGCGAAGAGCAGGGATCCGCGGGGGAGAAGGTGCTGGTGAGCCAGTTCCTCACCCAGTTCTACGGTGAGCAGGCGGCGCTGGCCGGCTCCGCCGACGACGCCGCGCAGCCCGTGCCGCGCGAGGTGCTCGTCCCGGCGCTCCCCGAGGACGTCGGCCCGCTCACCGAGTGGCTCACCGGGCTGCGCGGTTCGCGGGTGCAGGTGCGGGTGGCCCAGCGCGGCGACAAGCGGACGCTCGTCGAGACCGTCGAGCGCAACGCCAAGGAGGCCCTGACCCAGCACAAGCTGCGCCGCGCCGGCGACCTCACCGCGCGCAGCGCGGCGCTCGAGGAGCTGCAGGACCACCTCGGCCTGGAGACTGCCCCGCTGCGCATCGAGTGCACCGACGTCAGCCACGTGCAGGGCTCCGACGTCGTCGCGAGCCTCGTGGTGTTCGAGGACGGGCTGGCCAAGAAGTCCGAGTACCGGCGGTTCGCGATCCGCGGGGGAGCCGAGGGCGGCGACGTCGCGGCGATCGCCCAGGTGGTCCGGCGCCGCTTCGCCCGCTACCTCAGGGAGACCGCGGACGGTCCGATCGTGGCCGGTGGGGGTCCGGCCGGCGGGATCGACGACCCCCGTCCCGGTATCGACCCCCTCACGGGGCGCCCGCGCAGGTTCGCCTACCCACCGAACCTGCTCGTCGTTGACGGCGGCGCCCCGCAGGTCGCGGCGGCCGCCGAGGTGCTCTCCGAGCTCGGCATCACCGACGTCGCGGTGTGCGGGCTGGCCAAGCGCCTCGAGGAGGTCTGGCTGCCCGGCGAGGAGGACCCGGCGATCCTCCCGCGCACCAGCGAGGCCCTCTACCTGCTGCAGCGCGTCCGCGACGAGGCCCACCGGTTCGCGATCACCTACCACCGTCAGAAGCGCTCGACGCGGATGACGGCGTCGGCGCTGGACGACGTCCCCGGGCTGGGGTCGACGCGGCGGGCGGCACTGCTCAAGCACTTCGGGTCGGTCAAGAAGCTGACGGCGGCGAGCGTCGAGGAGATCACCGAGGTGCCGGGGGTGGGCCGCCGGACCGCGGAGTCGGTGCTGGCCAGCCTGGACGGGACCGCGACGTCCGGCACCGAGGGCACGACCGGCGGGACGCCATGACCGACGAGGAGGCCGAGGGCAGGTCGGCACGGGGCGGGATCGACGTGGCCATCATCTCCGGGCTCTCGGGGGCCGGGCGCAGCACCGCGGCCAAGGTCCTCGAGGACCTCGGCTGGTTCGTGGTGGACAACCTCCCGCCCGAGCTCATCGAGACGATGGTCGACCTCGGCGCCCGGTCGCGGGGGCGGGTGACGCGGATCGCGGTGGTCATGGACGTGCGCAGTCGCGCGTTCACCGCCGACCTCGGCACGGTGATCAAGGAGCTCGACGGCCGCGGGGCCCGCCCGCGCGTGGTGTTCCTCGACGCCTCCGACGCCGTGCTGATCCGGCGCTTCGAGTCCAACCGGCGCTCGCACCCGCTGCAGGGCGACGGGCGCCTGCTCGACGGGATCGCCGCCGAACGGGAACTGCTCGCTCCGCTGCGCGACCAGGCCGACCTCGTCGTCGACACCTCGAACCGCTCGGTGCACCAGCTGCGCGGCGCGATCGAGAACGCGTTCGCCGAGAGCGCGGCGGAGGCCTCGCACAGCGTCAGCGTCGTGTCCTTCGGCTACAAGCACGGGCTGCCGCCGGACGCCGACCTCGTCGTCGACATGCGGTTCCTGCCCAACCCGCACTGGATCCCGGAGCTGCGCGAGCACGACGGCCGGGAGGCGCCGGTCAGCGACTACGTGCTCTCCCAGGAGGGCGCCGAGGAGTTCCTCGTCCGCTACCTGGAGCTGCTGCGCCTCGTCGGCGTGGGTTACCGCCGCGAGGGCAAGCGCTACCTGACGGTGGCGGTGGGCTGCACCGGGGGCCGGCACCGCAGCGTCGCGATCGCCGAGGAGCTCGCGCGCCGAATGTCGACCGACGGGGTCGGTGGCGGAGTCACCGTGACCGTGTCCCACCGCGACGTGGAGCGCGAATGACGGGCATGCGGGCCGTCGCGCTCGGTGGCGGGCACGGTCTGCACGCGACCCTCTCGGCGTTGCGGCGGCTGACCGACGACATCACCGCCGTGGTCACGGTCGCCGACGACGGCGGCTCCTCCGGACGGATCCGCCGGGAGCTCGACATCCTCCCCCTCGGGGACCTGCGGATGGCGCTCAACGCCCTGTCCGCGCCCGCCCCCGCCCTGCCCGACGAGGGCCTCGACGAGGGGCCCTGGCGCCGGGTGTTCGAGCACCGCTTCGGCGGCACCGGAGCGCTCGCCGGTCACGCCGTCGGCAACCTCGTGCTCGCGGGCCTGCTCGAGCTCCTCGGCGACCCGGTGGCCGCCTTCGACGAGGCGTGCCGGCTGCTCGGGGCCCGCGGGCGGGTACTGCCGATGAGCTTGCTGCCGGTGGACATCGAGGCCGACGTCACGGGGATCCGCGCCTCGAGCGACGTCCCGGGCGAGGACCTCGTGCACCGCATCCGGGGTCAGGTGGCCGTGGCGACGACGCCGGGTCGCGTCCGCCGGGTCCGGCTCGACCCGCGGCGTCCCCGCGCCTGCCCCGAGGCCCGCGCGGCGATCACCGCCGCGGACCTCGTCGTCCTCGGCCCCGGGTCGTGGTTCACCAGCGTTCTGCCGCACCTGCTCGTCCCCGAGCTGCTCGCTGCGCTCAGCGAGACCGAGGCGCGCCGGGTCGTCGTCCTCAACCTGGTCCCGCAGCCGGGGGAGACCGCGGGGTTCTCCCCCGAGGAGCATCTCGACGTACTCGCCGAGCACGCGCCGCGGCTGCGGTTCGAGGTGGTCCTCGCCGACCCGGGGGCCGTGCCCGAGCCCGATCGGCTGCGCCGGGGCGCCGAGGCGTTCGGAGCCGACACCCTGCTGCGTGCCGTCGGCGAACCCGGGGGCGCCCCCCGGCACGACCCTTCGGCCCTCGCCGACGCCCTCGCCGAGGCGGCCGGACCCGTCGCGCGCACGTCCCTGCAGTCCCGACGGGAGGGCGTGGCCGCCGGCAGTGTCGGCAGTGGCCGGCCCCACTCGACCCCTGACGAGGAGGACCAACGGTGGCCATGACCGCGGCGGTCAAGGACGAGCTGAGCCGGCTCCCGACGACGAGGACGTGCTGCCGGCGCGCGGAGGTGGCGGCGCTGCTGCGCTTCGGCGGGGGTCTGCACATCGTCGCGGGACGGGTCGTCGTCGAGGCCGAGCTCGACACCGGGGTGGCCGCCCGCCGCCTGCGCCGCGAGATCCACGAGCTCTACGGGCACAACCCCGAGGTCCACGTCATGACCCAGGGCGGGCTGCGCAAGGGCACCCGCTACGTCGTCCGGGTGGCCACCGACGGGGACTCCCTCGCCCGGCAGACCGGCCTGCTCGACCCCCGGGGACGCCCCGTACGGGGGCTCCCGCCGCAGGTCGTGTCCGGCGGGGTCTGCGACGCCGAGGCCGCGTGGCGTGGCGCGTTCCTCGCGCACGGTTCACTCACCGAGCCCGGCCGCAGCTCGGCGCTGGAGATCACCTGCCCGGGCATGGAGGCGGCGATGGCGCTGGTCGGCGCCGCGCGGCGCCTCGGGGTGGCGGCCAAGGCGCGGGAGGTGCGCGGGGCCGACCGAGTGGTGGTCCGCGACGGTGACGCGATCTCGGCGCTGCTGACCCGGATCGGCGCCCACACCTCGGTCCTCGCCTGGGAGGAACGGCGCATGCGCCGCGAGGTGCGGGCCACGGCCAACCGGCTGGCGAACTTCGACGACGCGAACCTGCGCCGTTCGGTGAAGGCCGCAGTCACGGCGTCGGCGCGCGTGAACCGCGCCCTGGAGCTGCTGGGCCACGAGGTGCCCGACCACCTCATCGTCGCCGGGCGCCTGCGCGTGGAGCACGAGCAGGCCTCGCTCGAGGAGCTCGGTCAGCTCGCCGACCCGCCGATGACCAAGGACGCGGTGGCCGGCCGCATCCGGCGGCTGCTGGCGATGGCCGACAAGAAGGCCAAGGACCTCCGCCTACCCGACACGTCGTCGGTCGTCACGGCCGACATGGAGGAGATGGCGGGCAGCTGACCCGGGCGGGAGCGACCGGGCTCGCCAGCCTCCTCGAGGCGCCGCGTGTGGGGAGAAGTACGGGTCGGCGCACTCGCCGTGGTCGGCTGGGGCGGAAGCCTCGCACGCCGATCTCGCGCTCGACGGCAGCTGTCATCGGTCCTGCTCGATGGGGTAGCTGGTCCATCCGGTCCGGTCTCGCGCCGAGCGCGAGACCTACGACCGGTCGCGCACCTGCTGATCCCGCGCCGACGACGCGAGCTGGACAAGCTGCTGGTGGTGGACCCGGAGCTAGGCTGACCCGCCTGCGGTGGCTCGGCACCGGACCGACCGAGGCCTCGGCCGCCGCGGTCAAGACCGAGGTCCACAAGCTGGAGTTCCTGTGCGGGCTCGACGCGCACACCCTGGAGTTGTCGAGCCTGCCGGCCGAACGGCGCCGGCACCTCGCCGCGGTCGGGCGCCGCAGCTCGGTGCCGTCGCGGCCCCGGCGTGAGCCGCACCGGCGCTACCCGATCGTGCTCCCGCTGCTGGCCAGTCCGCGGTCGACGTCCTGACGAGGTCGTGCAGCTGTTCGACCAGGCCGTCTCGGGCCGGGAATCCCGGGCCGGCACAAGCTGGCCGACCAGCTGGCCGAGCCGAGCGAGGACAAGCTGGCGCTGGCCGAGGAGATTCTCCGACGAGGCCGTCGGCGGGCTGGTGCGCGAACGGATCGGGATGGGCCGCCTCGCCGCCGCGCTGGCTACCGAGGCCACCACCCGGCTCCCACGTGATCACGGCACCTCGCGGTGATCGAGGACTGCTACAGCTACCTGCGCCAGTTCACCCCCGACATGCTGCGGGTGCTGAGTTTCGCCGGCTGCCCGGAGGCGCACCGCGTCCCGTCCCGCTCATCCGGGACCTCGGCAAGATCACTCTCGGGCGATGCGCCAGTGGATCGGAGACCTGCGAGGCCTACCCCAGGGTCGGGCCGCTACTCACCCGGCGGATCAGCACCGAGCTGATCGCCGAGCATTGGGACGAGATGCTGCGCTTGGCCGCGTCGCTGAAGTACGGCCACGTCACCGCCTCGCTGATCGTGGGCAAGCTCTCCCGCGCCGCCGGTTGGACACCCTCGACGCCGCGCTCAAGGAGTACGGGCTGCTGCGCCGAACGGTCTACGCCGCCCGCTATCTGGCCAGGGAAGGGCGAGAGCATCCACGCGCTGCGCCGGGCGTGTTCTACGCCCACGAAGGCGCCGTCCGCCGCCGCCACCTCGTCGAGCAGACCGACCAGGCCTGGTGTCGGACCATCGCGACCAACGCGTCAGCACCTGGACCGCCGAGTACCTCGGCCAGGCCGTCGCCCAGTTCCGCGACCAGGGCCGCCAGGTCGACGACGCGCTGCTGACCCATATCTCCCCGGCCCAGATCGAGAGCATCAGGCTGTTCGGCACCATCACCGTCGACATCGACGCCGAACTCGCCCAACTCGGACCCACCGGCCACCGACCCCTACGCCGACCGCAGCCGGCCATCGGCGTCACCTGATCAACCCGTGCTGTAAGCCGATCCTCAAGCGCGACGCGGCCAGCAGGGCTACAGGCTGCGGGCGGCTGTGCCGGCAGGGCGTTCAGCGCGTGTGCCTCAAGGTAATGCGGTTCACCACCGGTCGACGTGCAGCACGTCGTCAAGCGGATCCGGTGGGGGCTTGCAGCGCGATCCGCACGCAGTCGCGCACCACGCCCAGCTCCACTGGCCGGTCAAAGTCCAACCGGCGACGCACGGCGCGGGTGGTGGTCAGCAGCTCGTCCGGGGACAGGTCCAGGGCCGCCGTCGTCGGTTCATCCTCCCCGCACCTGTTGTCGGGTGGGCTATACGTCCTCGGCAGTTACAACTGTTTCGGAGAGGGATGGGCGAGCGGGACGAGATGACCGGGCGGGGACGATGGCCGTGCGCGGCGCGCGCGGGCACCGTGGAATAGTGACGAGTTTCCAGCGGGTGTTGGTTGGGTTGCAGCGCAACCCGACCGGCCTGGCCGCGCTGCGCCGGGCGGCGGAGACGGCCACCCAGCATGCGGCGCGGCTCTACGTTGTCGATGCCCGTAGGACCCGCCTTCCGGGCTACACAGGCGGGCGGCCCCCGGTGGTGGCTCCGGCCGGCCACCGTGACCGGCGCACTGGGCCCGCAGCTGGTCGAACTCGCCGACCGCGAGGACGACCTGCTGGTGGTCGCTGGCTCGTCGCCAGGACGCCCGTTCGAACGGGTCGCGGGCTCTTCGCTCGTGCGCTGTTGTACCCGCCGCGCTCGCTGCCCGGTCCTGGTCGTTCCACCTCATGAGTTGGCCCGCGACATCGGCACGGGCCGTTGGCGAGGGGTCTCGTAGGCCGCTCCCCTCTGCGGGACCCGGCTGGTGAGTGTTCCTAGGTCTCGCTCAGCTCAGCCGTCGCTCAGAATCATCGCGTGAGCCGCGACGATCTTCCAGCCAGCCTGACCGTCATGGACCGACGTTCGGGTGTAGCGGATCCGGGCAATGAATGGCTCGCCGCCGATCGTGCCTTCCAGCGTTCCGAGGAACCAGGTGACGCCGGTTGCTCCAGTGGCGAGCACCCGGAGCTCCAGCTCGTCGACGCGGTTCAGACCTGGTGGCCACTGCGATGCCCGCTGAGGTCGTCCTGCTTGGAGTAGAGGTTGCCGTCCGGGCAGGTGAAGACCATCTCATCATCAAGCAGCTCGGTCAGCGTCTCGACGTCCGAGGCAAGCTGGGCGGCCTGTAGTCGACGTTCCGCCGCGCGAAGACCTTCGGTCTGATCAGTGTCCGACATGATCCGACCGTAGAAGGCCCAGCGAGCAGAGCGGGGGCCTTTCGCTCTCGGCGGAGATCAGGGGGGCGGTGGGGTGGTGATCTCCTCACCGCGCGCCGAGACGGCACCCGGGCCGAGGGCCACCGTGAGCTTGTGCGCGACCACAACGTGGACCCTCGCGGGCCAGGTACAGGCGCTGCTCGTCGAACTCGGGGGCCCCCAACCCGGTGCAGACGACAATCCCGGGGCCGCCCGGCGGAGGCTCGACCTCTCCGGGGCACCGCCACAGGCGAGGCCGCGCGGGCGGTCCAACGCGGGTGAGTCCGCGCGAGTCGACGAGGAGAGATCGGGCGCGTTGGTGCGGCCGAGGTCCTCATCGGGACGGGGCTGGCCGGCAGGGTCGACGACGTCGAGCACCGCGCCGCTCCCGACGATGGGACCAGCGCCGGTGGTGGTACCGGTGTCGGTGGGGCTCTCGAGCAGCTCGGCACGGTCGAGCTCGTCAGCCACCCGGTCGGCGAGCTCGTCGAGCCCGAGACCACCGGCGACGGGCAGTACCGCTGACACTGCGGCGACGACGACGCCGTTGGGGTAGCCGACGCTCTCTCGTAGGAAGACCTCTAGGCCGGCCCGGCTCAGCGTCCCGTCGTCGAGGGCGGCGCCGAGCGCGGGCGCCACGAAGCGCACGATCATCTGCTCGTACACGGCGTCGAAGTCGTCGCACGGGAGCGCACGCTGCTGACGAGTCGCATCCATACCCGCAAGCTAGCCGAGGGGTCTGACATCCTCGGGGCGAAACGATGCTGCCCGAGCGTCCTCCCGGCTCACGAGATGGTCACGATCCGGAGACCTCGTCGCCGACGAACATCGTGCGTTCTGGATCGGCCATCTCGTCGGCAGCCGCGGGTGGGGACCGGAGCCACGATCGTCCGCGTCGTTGATCCTGATGCCGAGCTCGGCGCCGGAGGACCCGCCGCGGTCGTGCGGCCGGGCCACGACGTCGTAGGCGTGCTTCGAGGTGATGGTGTAGCCGGGGAGCAACCCGGCCCGCCGACCCGGCGGAGGTCGCGGAAGCGGTAGAGGCCGCCACCAAGCAGCGCGAGGACGCCGGCGTCGAGCCCGTTAGGCTGACGCGATCGGCGGGAACGCACGGACGACGCACAGTGGCGCGTGCCGAGTCGATCGCGATCACAGAAGGCAGGGCGAGGCGCAGTGACGATTCGCATCGGGATCAACGGGTTCGGTCGCATCGGGCGGAACGTGTTCCGCGCGCTCGAGGTCCAGCGGGCCGCGGGCAGCGCCGACATCGAGGTGCTGGCGGTCAACGACATCACCGACACCAAGACGCTGGCGCACCTGCTGCGCTACGACTCGGTCCTCGGCCGCTTCGACGGCACCGTGGAGGCCACCGACGACGCGCTCACCGTCAACGGGCGCACCATCAGCGCGCTCGCGGAGAAGGACCCCGCGAACCTGCCGTGGGGCGACCTCGGCGTCGACGTCGTCATCGAGTCCTCGGGCATCTTCACCGACGGCGAGTCGGCCTCGAAGCACCTGAAGGCCGGCGCCAAGAAGGTCGTCATCTCCGCCCCGGCGAAGGGCGAGGACCTCACGGTGGTCATGGGCATCAACGATTCGATGTACGACGGCAGCCAGACCATCCTGTCCAACGCCTCCTGCACCACCAACTGCGTGGCGCCCATGATCAAGGTGCTGCACGACGCGTTCGGTCTGCAGACCGGCTTCATGACCACCGTCCACGCCTACACCGGCGACCAGACGATCCAGGACGCCCCTCACAAGGACCTGCGCCGCGGCCGGGCGGCCGCGTCCAACATCATCCCCACCACGACCGGCGCCGCCCAGGCCACCGCGCTCGCCCTACCCGAGCTGGAGGGCAAGCTCAACGGCATCGCGATGCGCGTGCCGGTGATTGACGGCTCGGTCACCGACCTCACGGCGACGCTCGAGTCCGACGTGACCGTCGAGTCGGTGAACGCTGCGTTCAGGTCCGCCGCCGAGGGCGAGTTGTCGAACATCATGGTCTACACCGAGGACCCGATCGTCTCCTCCGACATCGTGGGCACCCCCGCCTCCTGTACGTTCGACGCCGGCATGACGAAGGTCCTCGGGAACCGCACGGTCAAGATCATCGGCTGGTACGACAACGAGTGGGGCTACTCCAACCGCGTCGTCGACCTCACCACGCTCGTCGGCTCCAAGCTCTGATGCGGCTGTGACAACGATGAGAACGGTCGACGACCTCCTCGCCGAGGGGGTGGCAGGCCGGTTCGTGCTGGTGCGCGCCGACCTCAACGTCCCCCTCGACGACAGCGACACGTCCCGCCCGCCCGTCATCGCCGACGACGGCCGCGTTCGGGCCTCGCTTCCCACCGTCACCCGGCTGGTGGCGGGCGGGGCCAAGGTGCTCGTGATGGCCCACCTCGGCCGGCCGACGGGCGGCGCCGGCTCCGCAGACCACGACCCGAGGTACTCGCTCGCCCCGGTCGCCGCGCGCCTCGGCGAGCTGCTCGACGCGCGGGTGTCCCTCGCCGAGGACGTCGTGGGCGAGTCCGCCCACGACGTCGCGGCGGCGCTCGCCGACGGGGGCGTTGGCCTGCTAGCCAACGTCCGCTACGACCCGCGGGAGACCGGGACGGCGGGTGAGCGCGACCAGCTCGCCACCGAGCTCGTCGAGCTGGTCTCGAGCGGGGGCCCCGCCGCGTACGTCTCCGACGGATTCGGCGTGGTGCACCGCGAGCAGGCGTCGGTGGTGGAGGTGGCCCGGAAGCTGCCGCACTATGCGGGCGACCTGGTGGCCCGGGAGACCGACGTGCTGCGGAGCCTCGTCGGCGAGCCCGACCGGCCCTACGTCGTCGTGCTCGGGGGGTCGAAGGTCTCCGACAAGCTCGGGGTGCTCTCGACCCTGCTGCCCACCGTCGACACGCTGCTGGTCGGCGGGGCGATGTGCTTCACGTTCCTCGCCGCCCAGGGCCACGGCGTCGGCGGCTCGCGCGTCGAGTCCGACATGATCGACACTTGCCGCGACCTGCTCTCCCGGTACGGCGACACGCTCGTGCTGCCGACCGACGTCGTCGTGGCCGCGGAGGTCTCCGCCGACGCGGAGACCCGCACCGTTGGCGTCGAGGCGATCCCCGAAGGGTGGATCGGGCTCGACGTCGGGCCGAGGACGGTCTCGTCGTTCTCCGAGAGCCTGTCCGGCGCGGCCACGGTGTTCTGGAACGGCCCGATGGGCATGTTCGAACTGGCCCCGTTCGCGCCCGGGACCACCGGCGTCGCCGAGGCGATCGCGGCGTCGAAGGCCTTCTCCGTCGTCGGCGGAGGTGATTCGGCGTCGGCGATCCGCGGGGCGGGCCTCGCCGACGAGTCGTTCGGTCACATCTCCACCGGCGGGGGGGCGTCGCTGGAGTTCCTGCAGGGCGACACGCTGCCCGGCATCGCCGTGCTCGAGGAGGGCTGATCCGCCGATGCCGCGCACGCCGCTCATCGCCGGCAACTGGAAGATGAACCTCAACCATCTCGAGGCCATCGGCGTGACGCAGAAGCTCTTCTTCGCGCTGCCGGCCAAGTACTACGACCATGTGGACGTGGCCGTGCTCCCCCCGTTCCCGCATCTGCGCAGCGTCCAGACGCTCGTCGACGCGGACTCGATGCCGATCCTCTACGGCGCGCAGGACCTCTCCCCGGAGGACTCCGGCGCGTTCACCGGAGACGTGGCCGGCCCGATGCTCGCCAAGCTCGGATGCACCTACGTGGTCGTCGGGCACTCCGAGCGCCGGACGATCCATGGCGAGGACGACGCCCTGGTGAACCGCAAGGTGGTCGCGGCGCTGCGCAACGGGTTGACGCCGATCCTCTGCCTCGGCGAGGGGGAGGACGTCCGGGACTCCGGGGACCACGTGCGGTACTGCACGGCGCAGCTCGACGGGGCGCTCGACGGCCTCTCGGCGGACGACGTCGTGAAGATCGTGGTGGCCTACGAGCCGGTGTGGGCGATCGGCACCGGAAAGTCCGCGGGCGTCTCCGACGCCCAGGAGGTGTGCGCGGCCCTGCGCGCCCGCGTGCGTGAGGTGCACGGCGCCGGCGTCGCCGACGCGCTGCGCATCCTCTACGGCGGATCGGTCAAGGCCGACAACGTCTCCGACCTGGTGGCCCAGACCGACGTGGACGGCGCCCTCGTGGGCGGCGCGAGCCTCGACCCCGAGGGTTTCGCCGAGCTCTGCGCACTCGCGGCCGGCGGCCCCTTGGCGTCCGGGCCCGTCCGACCCTCGTCCGAGGAGTGACCCCGCCCCCTCCGGTCGGAGGGGCGGGGTATTGTCACCGCACACGATCCGGCTCGCACGCCGAGCCGGTGGCCACGCCGGTCTCGGTGCCCTCGGTGCCCGCGGCCCCGGGACGAACGCGGAGGTCAGGAACCCGAGATGCGCCTCTTCCTCGAGATCCTGCTCATCGTCTCCAGCGTGCTGCTGGTGCTGCTGGTGCTACTGCACCGCGGGCGGGGTGGCGGTCTGTCGTCCCTGTTCGGAGGCGGGATGCAGTCCAGCCTCGCGGGGTCGAGCGTGGCCGAGAAGAACCTCGACCGGATCACGCTCTTCGTGGGCCTCGTGTGGCTGATCGCGATCGTCGGGACCGGTCTGCTGGTCAAGATCCAGGGTTGACGGTCGGCCCGGATCGTCGCCGGGCCGCCGACTCACGATGCGGAGGTAGCGCCGAGATGGCCACTGGCAACGCGATCCGGGGGACGCGGGTCGGTTCCGGTCCGATGGGGGAGTCCGAGCGCGGGGAGAGCGCGGCGCGCACCGTCGTCTCCTACTGGTGCTCCAACGGGCACGAGACCCAGCCGTCGTTCGCCCACGACGCCGAGCTCCCCGCCACGTGGGACTGCCCGCGCTGCGGTCTCCCGGCCAACACCGACGCCAAGAACCCGCCGCCGGCGCGCCGTACCGAGCCCTACAAGACGCACCTGGCCTACGTGAAGGAGCGGCGCAGCGACGCGGACGGCGAGGCCCTGCTCGACGAGGCCCTCGCGAAGCTCCGCTCGCGCCGCGGCGAGAGCTGACACCGGTTCCGGCCCCGGGCCGCGGGTCACACCACGGTCGTGAGGCCGGCCCCGCGCGACTCGAGGGCCCGCCACGCGGCGGCGAGGCGGGCTACGGCGTCGTCGAGCACGTCGGGGGCCTGGGTGTAGGGCAGGCGCAGGAAGCCCTCGAACGCGCCGCCGGTGCCGAAGCGGGGCCCCGCGGCCACCCGGACGCCGTGCCGGGCGGCGGACTCGACGAGGGCGCTGGACTGCGGCGCCCCGAGGGCGACCCACAGGCTCAGACCCCCGGACGGGCGGGGTGCCCGCCACTCGGGGAGCGCCCGGCCCAGGGCGGCGACGAGGTGGTCCCGTTGCCAGGAGCTGCTCGAGCACCGGGGTGGCGATGTCGTCGGAGGCGCGGGCCGCGGCCACCCGCCGCAGGACCGCTCGGGGTGCCCGGAGCCACCCGATCCGCAGGCCTCCCCACACCGTCTTGCTCAGCGACCCGAGGGTGAGCACCGGAGCGTGGTCCCCGGAACCGGCCGACGACGCCGCCCACGCACCCACCGGCGGCGGGGGAGGGGCGTCGAGCCACATCTCCCGCAGGCAGTCGTCGATCACCAGCGGGACCCCGTGGCGGCGGGTCGCGGCCACCACCGCTTCGCGGGTCGACGCGCTCATCACCGCGCCGGTGGGGTTCTGGTGGTCGGGCACGAGGTAGGCCAGGGCCGGCGTCGACTCGCGCAGGGCTGCCGCGAGGACCCCGACGTCCCAGCCGTCCCCGCCGACTCCGCCGGCCGTGGGGTCCAGGGTGACCGGGACCCCGCGGGCCGAGGCGTGGCGGACCAGGTCGATCGCGTTGGGGTAGGTGGGCTGCTCGAGCAGGACCCGGTCACCGGGCCGCACGAGCGCGCGCACGACGAGGGCGTGCGCGTGCTGGGCGCCCGCAGTGATCATCACCTCGTCAGGGGTGGTCGGCAGGCCCTGCGCGGTGAGGCGGCCGGCGACGGCCTCCCGCAGGACGGGGAGCCCGAGGAGGTCGTACCCGGGGCCGCTCAGGTGCGCCGGCAGGGCCTCGAGTGCCTCGTGGCCGGCTGCGGTCACCGCCTCGGCCGGCGCCTCGGGGGCGGCGTGGGCGAAGTCGATCGTGGTGGGCGGGACCGAGAGGGCGCTCATCGGAGCAAACGGGGTGACCGGACCGCGCCCGGCGACCGCCGGCAGCGTCGTCCAGGTGCCGGAGCCGCGGCGGCGCACGAGGTGGCCGCTCGCGCACAGCTCCTCGTACGCGGCGGCGACCGTCCCGCGTCCGAGCGCCAGGGTCAGGGCGAGCGCGCGCTCACTGGGCACACGAGTGCCCACCGTGAGGCGCCCGTCGAGGAGCAGGGCCCGGATCCGCGCCGCGAGCGCGGAGTACCCGGCGCCGCCGGCGTCGTGCCAGGCGTCCAGATGGCGGGCCAGGACGGCCGCGCTCAGACGTTCCCCGGTCACGCTCACTCCTGCCACTTCTGCCAATGCGCCTGCCACTGTCGCAGACGTGGCCCTGGCGCACCAACCACTTCGGCGTCACCGTGGGTGCCGGAGAGGAGCACATGATGATCACGTTCTGGGGGGTCCTGGTGGTGCTGGGCGTCCTGCTCGTCGCCCGCTACGGCGCCGACGGCCGCCCCGACGCCGACCCGATGGGGCGCGAGCACACGCGCCACGAGGACCCCGCGCTGCTCGCGGCCTTCGCGCGGCGGGTCGCCGCGCACCGGCGGTGCTGGGAACTGTTCGACCGCTCGCTGCGACCGTGGGAGTCCCAGGACCGCCACGACGCTCCGCGGTAGGGGTGGACGTGGACTCCAAGGGCCGGTGTTCGGCGGCGGAGGTGCCGCCGGCGCCGGTGTCGTACGTGGCCGAGCAGGTCAAGATCGACCCCGGCGAGTTCGCTGCCTACCGGTGGTCGGGCCGGACAATCGAGGATCAGCGGGCCCAGGTTCGGGTTCGGGGATTTCACCCGCGGCGACGAGGACAAGATCAGATCAGGGCTGGCCGGGGAGGGTCTGCCGGGTCAAAGGGTCGTCGCCCAGCGCTGGGTCGGTCAGACGGCTGGTGCGATGTTGCGGTTGACCCGGAACAGGTTGTGCGGATCATAGGCGGCCTTGGCCCGTTGCAGGCGTTCGAGGTTTTTCCCGTAGGCGTCGGCCGTTCGGGCGGTGTCGTCCTCGGCCAGCTGGAAGTTGACGTAGTTGCCGCCGGTGGAGAACGGGCGGATGGTCTCCCAGGAGTCCCGGACCCAGGCCATATGGGCATCGGAGCCCGTGCCGGCGGGCCAGGCACCGGCGAAGCCGGTGATGTAGCGGGAGTCGCGGTTGCCGACCGCGCCGTCGTCATCCGCCCGTTCGTTCGCAGCGCCACCGATGTGGAAGATGACCGACTCCGAGCACACCGTCGGGACCTTCAGTGCGCCGGCCCGGAACGCCTCGAGGAATCCGTCGGTCAGGCCGGGCAGGTGCTCGGTCTTCCAGTAGTAGTGCTCGCCCTTGCTCTTGGGTTCGGTGCCGTCCATCATCGACTGTTGCTCGACGTAAGGCTTCTCGGTGATCAGGTCGACGATCGGGTCGCCGAGTGCGCGGACCGGCGCGAGGTCAGCGTCCGCGTTCGGTCCACTGTGGCACACCAACATCACGATGATGTGCTTGCCGTGCCACGGCGCGGGGATGAACGGGGCCGGCGGCGCGATCCGCATCACGACCGCCGCGGTCAGCTCACGGGGTGCGGACTCGGTGAGCTCGCGGTATGCGGCGAGGACCTCGTCGGCCCTCGCGGCGTCCCAGAGGATGAGGCCGCCGGTGATCATCGGGCCGACCTGGTGGAGACGGAAGGTGAACCGGGTGATGACCCCGAAGTTGCCGCCGCCGCCGCGCAGCGCCCAGAACAGCTCAGCGTTCTGTACGCGGTTAGCGGAGCGGGTCTCGCCGTCGGCGGTGACGATCTCGACCTCCTCGAGGTTGTCGACGGCCCAGCCGAACCGGCGCATCAGGTAGCCGAACTCGCCGCCCAGAGTCAGGCCGGCGACGCCGACCTCGGAGATGAACCCGAGCACGGTCGCGAGCCCGTGCCGCTGGGTGGCGCGGTCGACGTCCTGGAGCTGGCACCCGGGTCCGACGTGCGCGAGCCGGGCGCCCGGGTCGACGGTGACCTCGCGCATGCGGGCCATGTCCAGGGTCAGGCCGTCTTCGCCGATGGAGGTGCCGGCGATGTTGTGGCCGCCGCCCTTCACGCCCAGCAGCAGCCCGTGGTCGCGGGCGAACCCGACGGCCGCGGCGACGTCGCGTGCCGAGACGGGTTGCAGGACCAGCGCCGGGGTGCGGGCCGCCATGGCGTTCCAGACCAGCACCGCGTCGTCCCAGCCCTCGTCGCCGGGGCGCAGCAGGCGGCCCGCGATCCGCGCGTGCAGGTCATCGAGCAGATCTTGCGCCAGGTTGACCCGTTCGCCTTCGCGTCCGGCGATGTCGATCGTGGTCATGACGCGGCCACCTCTCCGAGCGGGGCGCCGATCGCGGCGCGCAACGCGTCCAGGAACGCATCGGGCTGCTCGAGGGGCGGGTCGTCACCGGCGCCCTCGATCACGTGTAGCGGCCAGCCGTAGCGGGCACCGGCCGCTTCGGCGATCTGCAGCGGTGTGGCGAGGTCGTGTCGCCCCCAGATCAGGGTGGTGGGGACGTCGATCCTTGCGAGCTCGTCGGGCGGGATCGGGGCCGCCGCGAACTGCCCGATCAGGCCGCCCATGGCGGCCTGCACGCTCGGTGTGCCGGCCAGCTCGACCGCGTAGGTCGCGTACGGCTCCCACCGCTGACCCAGCTGCTCGCGCACGCGGTCCAGGTCGAAGGTGCAGAACTCCATGAAGCGGTCGTAGGTGCCGACGGTCGGTTGCGCGAGGAAGCGATGCAATGCGAGCCCGAACCGTGGGGCGGGCTCGAACGGTGTCAACCCGAGTGTGTCCACCAGCACCAGGCGGTCGAGTCGGGCGCCGTGATCAGCCGCGAACCGGGCCCCGATGGCGCCGCCGACGACCCGCCCGACCAGCATCGGCGGCGCCGGGCAGGTGTGCTCGATCAGTTCACCGAGCCAGCGGAGAACCCGATCCGCGTCCAGCGGGGCGTCGGGTGTCCCGGTCGCCCCGTGGCCTGGAAGATCGGGGGCGATCACGCGGTGGGTGCGGATCAGGTCCGGGAGCACCGGCAGCCACGCGGCGGCGAACTCGCCCGGTCCGTGCAGAAGCACCATCGTCGGTCCATCGCCGCCCTCCAGCACCGCGGTCGACATCCCTGCCAGCGGCAACCGTCGCTCGCTGACCGGGATCCCGGCGAGCGTCCGCTCCCGTGCGCGTTCCCCCACACCCTGTGTGCTGTTCATCGTCGCCTCCCGCTGGCCGTGGATCGGTCCGGTCGCGACGCTAGGGAGCCCACCTTTCGTGCCGCGTCGGGCGAAACACCCATCCGGGATGTGGGTGATTCTGTGTAGCCACTGAATGCGCCGGCTAGACCAGGCCGTGCTCGTAGGCGTACGCGGTTGCCGCTGATCGGGACGACACGTCCAGCTTCGTGAACATGTTGCTCAGGTGCCGGGCCACCGTCTTCTTGCTGAGGAACAGCTCCGCGGCGATCGCCCGGTTGGCCATGCCCGTGGCCACCAGGCGGAGCACCTGCACCTCCCGGCCGGTGAGCGTGCCCGCCGTCCTGGTGGCTGCCTTGCGGGCCAGCGTTTCCACCCGCACCACGTCGGGCATAGCCCCGAGCTGCTGGAACACCGAACGCGCCGCGTCCAGCTCCATGGCCGCGCCGTCCTGGTCACCGAGCTCCCGACAGGCAAGTCCCAGAAGCGCCCTGGCGCGCGCAGCCTCGTACGGTACGTCGAGCCCGTGCCAGACCGTCCACCCCCGGCGCAACGCCTCCAGGGCAGCTCGCCCGTCGCCCTCGCCGAGCAGGACGGCTCCTGTCGCGTGAGCGGCCGCCGCGCGCAGCAGCGGCGCGTCGAGGTAGGCGGCGATCTGCGACAACTGGTCGGCAGCGATCCGTGCCGTCGCGAGGTCACCGGCGGCCAGCATGATCTCGACGTGCGCGGGAAGCAGCGTGGCCCGGCTCACCCGGTCCTCGGCCATGACGCGGCGGATCGCGGCCTGCGCGGCACCGACGTCGCCCTGGGCCAGCCGCAGCAACGCCAATCCGGGCTGCGGCTCCCGGCCCACCCGGCTCGCCTGGCGGTACATCTGTTCGGCCTGCACGAACTCGCCGCGCAGCCGGCACAGCTCCGCCTGTTGGTAGAACGCCGCGCCGACCGCCGGGTGGCCCGGCCCGCGGAGGAACCGTTCGCACGCCCGCTGGGCCTCGTCCATCGCATCCGGCCAGGCCCCGTGCAACGCCATGATCTCGGCGCGATGCACCAGGCACTGACCGCGGAAGCGGTCCAGGTCCGGCTGAGACGCACACCAGTGGGCCAGCGCCGCGGTCCACTCCTGCGCCCGGCGCAGGTCGAAGGTTTCCTGGCAGCCCTCGATCACGGTGCAGTACGTGTCCCCGGCGACGATCGCCGACACCTCGTCGGCCGTGACCGCGACCATGGCCTCGTCAAGCAACGCCACGCCCTCCGCGGGCTCTCCCAGCCGGATCAACGCCCGACCCTGGCCAACCCGGGCTATCGTCACCAGGTCGGGCTCGTGAAATCGATCGCCGATGTCGGCCGCCTGGCCGAACGTGGCACATGCGGTTGTGTTGTCGCCTTCGAAGATGGCCCGCAGCGCCACCGGGTACAGCAGGTACCCCTGCTCGACGCAGTCGTGCTGGGCGTCGTCGAGCAACCGGCGGGCCCGGGCGACCCAGCCGCCACCGCGGGCCAGCTCACCCTCGTTCAGCAGATGGAACGCCAACCAGAACGCGCATCGCGCCGCCCGCACCGGGTTGTCCCGCCTCAACAACTCGCGGTGCGCACGCGTCAACAGTTCGGCGCCGGCCTCGTTCCTACCGATCAAGTACGCCGCCGCCGCGAGCAGCTCGAGATCCGCCGGCTCCAACGGAGACTGCCGATCCGCCACGGACAACATCTCGTAGGCGTCGGTCCACGCCCGCCGCCGGAAGGCCTCGCGGCCCCGGTCACGCAAGTTCTGCCCGACGGCGGGGTCCTCGCTCACCATGTGCATCTCTTACACCACGCGAGTCGACCCAGCCTGGCGCAGACCAACGCCGGCGACCCGGCGGGCCGGCTCGCTGCCGGGCCAACCGGTCGAGACGATGCAGCCCTGGCTGGACGTTCTCGGCGTGGCCGACGGGCCCGGCCGCGGATCGGCGCACATGGCCCTCGCCGCCGCCGACGCCCCCACCTCGACCAGCCTGCACCGGCACACGCCCAGCGAACCGGTCCGGTGGCGCCGCGCCCCGGAACCATCCGGGCCCGCCTGGCCCTCGCCGCGGCGCGAGCCGAGACGAACGACCTTCTCAGCGAACCGGCCAGCACCCCACTCGCCACGACCCAGTCAGACGGGCCAGCCGCAGTTAGCGGTTCCGCGCGGTCGGCCATCGAGATCGACGAGGTACTGACCCTGCTCGACGACCTCGCCGACGACGCTGACACCCTCAACACCCGCATCCAAGCCCTGCTCGGCGGCAACCGCCCCTCCCGACGCTGAGCCTGGTCATGTGGGACCCCTGGGCAACGATTGGGGTGGCCGATAAGACCTCCGATCTCGCTCCTGGTCGCGGACACCCTCGTGGTCGGTCGCCGCCTCAGCTCCTGGTCGGTCCGTGGGCTTCGCGTTGAGGGCGTAGGCCGTCGACGACGAGGTCGAGCAGTCGGCGGGTCTGCTCTGAGGTGCTGTTGCCCGCCGTGGACAGGAACACGCCGAGGAGCAGCGCGGTGACGTCCTCGGGGGCGACATCCGCGCGGAGCGACCCTGCCCGTGCTCCGGCCGTGAGGATCGTCCCGATCGCGGCGGTGATGCGCTCCCGCGTCGTCGGTGTCGGGATCCGTCCCGACGCCCAACCGGCGCGGAGGGTCTCGACCACTCCGCGTTTGGTCGCGACGAACTCCGCGTAGCGGTCGATCCAGGCACGGAGCGCGGCGTCGGGCGGTAGCTCGTCGAGCAGGGTGGGGGCGCTGCTCGTGACGTCATCGAGTTCGGCGGCGTACACGGCTTCGACGAGTGCCTCACGCGTCGGGAAGTGGCGGTAGAGGGTGCCGATCCCGACTCCGGCCTCGCGGGCGATGCCCTCGAGCGGGACGGTGCCGGCGGCGGCGGTGAACGCGGCTCGCGCGACCGCGACGAGGTTCTCGCGGTTGCGGCGCGCATCGACGCGGCGAGGGCGTTCGGCGCGAGCCGGCGGATCGGTGTGCACGGCGTCGGGCGTCGGTTCGGGCGGGCCCAAAGCGGAGGCTCCTCCGGTAGTGCTAGAGTCGACGCGTGCGGAGGGTCCTCCGCTTCCTCATCGTCTCACGGACAGGAGTCCGATGGTGTCCACCGGCACGTCCACCCCCCACTCCACCGCCACCGGCGTTCCGCGCCCGGGCGGCGGCGGCCTGCTCGCCGGCCGCACCGTCTCCCGCATCGGCTACGGCGCGATGCAGCTCGAGCGCCTGGAGGGAGACCGCGGCGCGGCCATCGCCCTCCTGCGGCGCGCGGTCGAGCTCGGGGTCGACCACGTCGACACGGCCCAGTTCTACGGTGACGGCCTCGTCAACGGGCTCCTGCGTGAGGCGCTTCGCCCCGAGGACGGCGTCCTCGTCGTGAGCAAGGTCGGCGCCGATCCCGACCCGGACGGCCCTCTGCCGCTTCGCCCCGCGCAGCGCCCCGAGCAGCTGCGGGCCAGCGTCGAGGACAACCTCAGGAGCCTCGGTCTCGACCAGCTCCCGGTCGTGAACCTCCGGCGCCTCGATGCCGGGCCCGGGCTCCGGGCCGAACGGGACCAGGTGGTCGACATCGACGACCAGCTCGCGGTGATGACCCTGATGCGCGACGAAGGCAAGATCGGCGGGATCGGGCTGAGCAGCGTGACCCCCGACGGACTGCGTCGGGCGATCCCGACGGGCATCGTCTGCGTGCAGAACGCTTACAGCCTCGTCACGCGGGGCGACGAGGACATGCTCGGGCTGTGCCTCGCCCACGGGATCGCCTGGGTGCCGTACTTCCCGCTCGGTGGTGCGTTCCCCGGCGTGCCTAAGGTGACCGACGAGCCGGCGGTCCGGGCTGCGGCGCGCTCGGTGGGCGTCACCCCGTCGCAGGTCGGTCTCGCCTGGCTGCTGCGTCACGCCCCGAACGTACTGCTCATCGCGGGCACGGCCGACGCCGAGCACCTCGAGGCGAACCTGGCTGCGGGCGCGATCACGCTCGAGGGCGCGACCCTCGCGGCGTCCGACGCCGTCGAGTCGCGCTCCGCAGAAGTTCCGCTCGGCTGACCGTTGTCGCAACCTGATGATGTCGAGGCCGCACTCACCGAATACGAGCAGGCCCTGTTCCCCCGCAGCGCCGCAGCCGCCGCCGAGGCCGCCATCATCTTCGAGGCCTGCTACGGCGACAACGCACCCCACAGCCTGATCAACTTCTTCACCGGACCCGAGCAGACCCCATGAGCCACTCGTCGTGTGCCCAAGGGCATCGATGAACCGCCAAGGCCTGGTGACAGGGCCGCCTCACACGCGAAGATCGCCGAGCCCGAAGGCGCGCGGGTCACGCCCTAAGGTCCCATCGGTCGTAAGGCCGAGACCACGAAACACACGGAAACACTACTTCTCGTCGGTCCAGTCTCCACGAGTTCACACACGCGCGCGTGCGAGCCTGGGGAGGCGACACGCTCGTGTGGCCCACTACGAGTACATGTGCAGCCCACTTCGGAAATTGACAAGGCAGCGATCGCCGGACGGTTCAGCGCAGCTCGTTGATGCGGACGAGGTTGCCCGCAGGATCGCGGAAGGCGCAGTCACGAACCCCGTACGGCTGCTCGGTCGGCTCCTGGACGACGTCGGCGTCGCTGGCCTGTAGCCGCGCGAAGGTGCCGTCGAGGTCCTTGGTGGCCAGGATGATGTGGGCGTAGGTGCCCTTGGCCATCATCTCGGCGATGGTGCTGCGCTCGTCATCGGTGATGCCGGGGTCGGCGGCCGGCGGGTGCAGGACGACGGACGTGTCGGGCTGGTCGGCGGGGCCGAACGTGATCCAGCGCATCCCGCCGTATCCGACGTCGTTGCGGACCTCGAAGCCGAGGGTGTCGCGATAGAAGGCCAGGGAGGCGTCGGGGTCGTTGTGCGGGAGGAAGGTCGAGTGGATGGTGATGTCCATGGGCGGTCACGCTAGGTGCGGCTCGTTGACCGGCGCTTCTCGATTCCTGATCGGTCTGGTCACCTGTTTCGCCACGCACGGCGGCATCCCCGCCGTCGCGCGCGCCGCGTGGCGCCGGTAGGTGCTGGGCGGCACACCGACCAACTCGGTGAAGCGAGTGCTGAAGGTGCCTAGCGACGCGCAGCCGACCGCGAAACAGGCCTCGGTGACGCTGAGGTCGCCACGACGCAGCAGCGCCATCGCGCGCTCGATGCGCCGCGTCATCAGATAGGCGTACGGCGACTCGCCGTAGGCGAGCCGGAACTCGCGGCTGAGGTGCCCGGCCGACATGTGCGCGCCGCGGGCGAGCGCCTCGACGTCCAGCGGCTGCGCGTACTCCCGGTCGATCCGGTCGCGGACGCGGCGCAGCCGCGCGAGGTCGCGCAGGCGCTGCGGGATCACGACCTCCTCGGGCGTCGAGTGGTTGTGTCGCACGTCCGCATTTTCCCGAGCCGACTCCCGGCTCGTCCACTCCCGCGCCTGCCAGTTGAGTGGGACGTTCGAAACGGTCTCGGTCAGGTGCCGACGTAGGCCGCGAGGTGCTCGCCGGTGAGGGTGGAGCGGGCGGCGGCGAGGTCGGCAGGTGTGCCCTCGAAGACGATCCGGCCGCCGTCGTGGCCGGCGCCGGGGCCGAGGTCGATGATCCAGTCGGCGTGCGCCATGACCGCCTGGTGGTGCGCGATGACGATGACTGATTTGCCGGAGTCAACGAGGCCACCGAGCAGGCCGAGCAGCTGCTCGACGTCGGCGAGGTGCAGGCCGGTGGTCGGCTCGTCCAGGACGTAGACGTCGCCCTTCTCGGCCATGTGGATGGCGAGCTTGAGTCGCTGCCGTTCGCCGCCGGATAGCGTGGTGAGCGGCTGGCCGAGGCTGAGGTACCCGAGGCCGACGTCTACGAGTCGGGTGAGGATCTTGTGCGCTGCCGGCGTCTTCGCTTCGCCGGCGACGAAGAACGCCTCGGCCTCGGTGACCGGCATCGCGAGCACCTCGCTGATGTCCTTCCCGCCGAGCTCGTACTCCAGGACCTCGGCCTGGAACCGCTTCCCCTCGCACTCCTCGCAGGTGGTGGCGACGCCGGCCATCATCGCCAGGTCGGTGTAGATGACGCCGGCGCCGTTGCAGTTGGGGCAGGCGCCCTCAGAGTTGGCGCTGAACAGCGCCGGCTTCACGCCGTTGGCCTTCGCGAACGCCTTGCGGATCGGGTCGAGCAGTCCGGTGTACGTCGCCGGGTTGCTCCGTCGCGAGCCGCGGATCGGGCCCTGATCGATCGACACCACACCCGCGCCGGCGGGGATCGACCCGTGCACGAGCGAGCTCTTGCCGGAGCCGGCGACGCCGGTGACGACGACAAGCACCCCGAGCGGGATGTCGACGTCGACGTCCTGCAGGTTGTGGGTGCTGGCGCCGCGCACCTCCAGCACCCCCGACGGCGTCCGCACCGAGGGCTTCAGCGCGGCGCGGTCGTCGAGGTGTCGCCCGGTGAGCGTGTCGCTGGCCCGCAGCCCCTCGACGGTGCCCTCGAACACCACCTCGCCACCTTCGGTTCCGGCGCCCGGGCCGAGGTCGACGGCGTGGTCGGCGATCGCGATCGCCTCCGGCTTGTGCTCCACAACCAGCACGGTGTTGCCCTTGTCGCGTAGCTGCAGCAGCAGGTCGTTCATCCGCTGAATGTCGTGGGGGTGCAGCCCGATCGTTGGCTCATCGAAGACATAGGTGACATCGGTCAGCGACGACCCGAGGTGGCGGATCATCTTGGTGCGCTGGGACTCCCCTCCCGACAGCGTGCCCGACGGCCGATCGAGCGAGAGGTATCCCAGCCCGATCTCCACGAACGACTGGAGGGTGTGCTGCAGCGTCGCGAGCAGCGGCGCTACCCCGGCGACGGTCGAGCTCCGCTGCGCTCCGTCTCCCTTCGACGGCTCGTCCAGGCCATGGACCCATGCGGCGAGGTCGCTGATCTGCATCGCGCAGAGGTCGGCGATGTTCTTGCCCTTGATCTTCGACGAACGGGCCGCGGCACTGAGCCGGGTGCCGTCGCACTCGGGGCACGTGGCAAAGGTGACAGCGCGCTCCACGAAGGCGCGAACGTGCGGCTGCATCGCGTCGACGTCCTTGGACAGCATCGACTTCTGGATCTTCGGGATCAGGCCCTCGTAGGTGAGGTTGATGCCGTCGACCTTGATCTTGGTCGGCTCCTTGTGGAGGAGATCGTGCAGTTCCTTCTTTGTGAATTTCTTGATCGGCTTGTCCGGGTCGAAGAAGCCGCAGCCGCTGAAGATCCGGCCGTACCAGCCGTCCATGCTGTAGCCGGGGATGGTGAGCGCACCCTCGTTGAGCGCCTTGCTGTCGTCGTACAGCGCCGTGAGGTCGATGTCGTTGACGGCTCCGCGGCCCTCGCAGCGTGGACACATGCCGCCGGTGATGCTGAAGCTCCGTCGCTCCTTCGTGGTGGTGCCGCCTCGCTCGATGGTGACCGCCCCCGCGCCCGAGATAGAGGCGACGTTGAACGAGAACGCCTGGGGCGAGCCGATGTGCGGCTGCCCGAGCCGGCTGAAGAGGATGCGCAGCATCGCGTTGGCGTCGGTGGCGGTGCCGACGGTGGAGCGGGGGTCGGTACCCATCCGCTGCTGGTCGACGATGATCGCGGTCGTCAGCCCGTCGAGGACGTCGACATCGGGCCGCGCCAGCGTCGGCATGAAGCCCTGCACGAAGGAGCTGTATGTCTCGTTGATCATCCGCTGCGACTCCGCGGCGATCGTGTGGAACACCAGCGAGCTCTTGCCCGAGCCGGAGACGCCGGTGAACACCGTCAGCCGGCGCTTCGGGATCTCGACGCTGACGTCGGAGAGGTTGTTCACGCGCGCGCCGTGCACGCGGATCAGATCGTGGCTGTCGGCAGCGTGCAGCGCAGGCGACTGCGGGTCCGTCCTCGTGGCCATGCTCATAGTGTCTCCATCTGTTCGGCGGGGGCCGCCATCGCGGCCTCCGTCGGCATCGCCTGGCTCGATCTGACCAGCTTCGAGCAGTACGTCTGGTTCTCCTTCGCTTCGGCCCGTGGAGCCTCAGGATCGGGTGGTGATCATCGTTGGTCCTCGGTTGTGGTTCGACGGTAGGTGATGCGGGCTTCGCGGGCGTGGCTGAGCCCGTCACGGCGGGCCTGGCGGATGCCGTCGCCGCGTCTGTGGTGTTCGTCGTCGGGGGTGACGTAGCCGATCCCGGCGTGCAGGCGCACGGTGTTGTACTCGGCGCGGACGCGGTCGAGCTCGGCCTCGAGAACGCCGGGGTCGGTGATCTTCTCCAGGTGCGGCCAGTCGCCCTTGACGTGCCCGAACAAGCTCTCGATCCAGGCCTGGGTGCGCCGTGAAGCATTGTCGATTCGAGTGGAGGTGAGAGACCTTCGCCACCGTCTCGTCGCAGCGAGGCGGTGAAGCTGGGGGCAGCCTGATCCGGGAGGTGCCGGGGAGGGCGGGAAGCAGCCCCGACAAAGCCGGGACGCACCAGCACCACCAGATGGTGTGGGTCCGGCGAGCATGGTGGAAAGGAGTACGCGAGAAACCGGCGCTGTTGCTGTACGTCTCTTAAGGATTGACCGGCTCGAACCTGGTGGATACGGGCCGGGCGCGGCGCGCACCCATCCGTGAGCGGGTGGGGAACTTCCGGGTTGGTTTTCAGGCGCTGACACGGGAGGCCACGAGGAAGGGCTGCGGCGTACTCGTGGCGAGGCCGCAGGGACAAAGTCGGGCTCCTCATCTATCGAGCGAATCGCAGTGAACACGGGAACCGTCTCGGTCCTGCCCGAACACCGCGCGCCCAGCGCGGGAGAGGGGTTGGGCTCACCGTCGGCCGAACGGACCGGGGCTGGGCGGAGGTAAGCATTCAGGTGCTCGACACGCGGAAGATCTTGTTTTGCCGGGGTGCCGGGTGGGGTTGTGATCGGCTCGTGGGGTGCCGGGTCCCGACGAGCTCTCCCACGAGGAGCTGATCGAGCTCGTTGG
>JAABUP010000676.1_pt1 | contig 73008 bp, 92 predicted proteins | sample 5559201 | NCBI WGS metagenome assembly JAABUP01 (sample SAMN10711887, study PRJNA513373) | rock metagenome | isolation source: Antarctica rocks | place: Antarctica | reverse complement strand
CTGTTCAGTCAGTTCATCCAGCACATTCTGCAGCGGCAGTGCCCATTGTGCTCGATGCCGCTGCAGAATGTCCTTGATGAACTGACAGAGCCAGATAGCAGGGCTGCAGCACGCTCCCAAAGCAGATAGCGTGAGTCACTGATGGCTCAGTCAGCACTCTCACTGGCACAACGTTTGGAACTGCTGAACTTACCTTTGCTCTTGTTTCAGCATGTCTGGCAAGTCCTCTTATGATGCTGCAGTTGTCTGCAATCCTTGCAGGCTGTCTTCCAAGCTGTCTTCAGTTAAGCTGTCTTCAGTTTTGCTCTCCAATACTACAACACCTGTGAGATGCAAGGTCATTCACAGGCTTCAGGCCTGCTTTTTCAAGATTGCGTCCTAAAGATATCTATCTTTGCCAGTTTGAGACCTCCCCGGAACACTTCTTTTATGCTGAGAAGCTGGAGAAGCTGGCATGCATCAAGGGATGCGTTCGAGGTACAGGAGTTTGTGCCTGCAGAATGCTCAGGTTGCCACCAACCCTGATCATTAGCTTGATCAGGACACACGTAAGTGCTTCAGTCATGCTTTGCTGAAATCTCCAGAAAGTGATTGTTTGTACATGCACATATTGTTTACACGGCGCAAACATGTAACCCACCATCACTTTAACTCCCTGTGTGTTGCTTTGTCACTTATCATGAACCATGCCATGCACCAAAATATCATAAATCTGTACATGCCAAAGCTGAATGCAAATTTCAGGTTCACAGGCAGACACACATGCCATCCAGAGAAACTTTTCTTGCATGCCACATTGTTACAGAGGGGCTTGGGTGAGCAGAGCTTTTGCCAAAGAATTTTTATTGGCAATATTGACAATAATAGTGATATTTACGCTTTCCGGCTCATGTTGAGCTAGGTATGTGCAGGGCAATTCTTGTCTCTTGAGAGCAGTCTGCTTTGAGTATCCCTATAAGGTCTACTGACATGAGAGTTTTGACGGTCATGTAAAGCAACATCATCAAAAACTAGACCTAGGGCAACCAGGTGGGCACAGTCCCTTGACTTCCCCAAACAACAGCTGAGGCAATCTATCACGAGAAAGCCCAAAAGTATGACCTAGCCAACTGAGTCTCTTGCTCTGCAGCTGAGACTGCACAGTAGTGACTTCTGACCGCATACCATGCCAAACGGTGTTGTGTGTGGGGTATACAGGAGTTTCTGCAAAATCCCCAGCTTGTGTAACTCTTTCACAGGGCATTCACCACTTCGGAGCCAATTGAAACCCTCAGCGGAACACCAAAGGCATCAGTGCAATCTATGTGTGTTGACTAGATGCAAATGATGCAGCATTTGAATGCTGCAATGGTGACTCATGAACTTGCGGCCTTCCCAAAATCAACCAGAACACCAGCTTACAAGTTGACTTCTGCACGGCAGCCGCCTTTTGCATTCAGTTCTGCAGGTCGAGCAGTCATGTAAAAGTTGTTTGTCGCTGCAGGCCAGGGAGCAACAGTTGTCTGCCTACATCACAGAGTTTTCTTCTCACTCGATCCACATCAGTTCAATGACTGACATGATCTGCCTCCTTGACTTGATGTGAGGATGTTGGACCTGGACGTAGTATTCCAGCTTCCACTATTGCGCTTGTGTCTGATGTTTGCTGCTCATTCAAGCCCAGCTAATTCTGCCACATGCTGCAGCTGCCACATGATGCAGGAGCAGCTTGAGCTTGAAGCTTACAGCTTACAGCCTCCACCAATTGAGCCTCAGGTTGCTTGGTTTCTGAAGGACTTACATGAGCAAATTGAGGAATGTGAGGATAATCATGAGGCAGCTACCAAGCTGTGTGACTTTTAAATAACTGTGCCTTCACACAGACTCCAGGCCAACAGTTAGCGAGAGAAGGTCTGTGCAGCAGTGCGACATGTCACTGTCTGTTCATGGATCTGCTCTATCAACACCATTTACACATTGGTACAGATTGTAACACTCATAGCTATGTTGCCACGTGAGTTTTGTTGACTTCTCTTCCAGCAGTCTCAGCTAAAATGATGGACCTACAGTGTTTGTGTTGCTGGTGAACCTGTCACATCCTCAGTCAAGTGCATGTGAATGTGCTCTTTGCGGTCCCTGTAGTGACAAAGGTCAGAAGCTGTAGCAGAGCTGAGGCAAAAGGTGCATTGCCAGCATGTCAGGAGGCACAAACAGTTCTGTTACAGAAGCACCCCAGAAAATAACATCAGGGGACCCTGGTGTGGCAAAGTCCCACTGTCGAGTCATCACAAAGCATGAGTCAGGCACGGGTCACCTATGAGATGCAGGCATCAAGTCAGACAGATTTGCAAATAGAGCTCGCCTTGGTTTGCTGATGCAAGTGGACTTATCACCAAGACAACAGTGTTGTGCCTACATGCATCAGCAGACCCACATGAGAACCCTGGTGAGTGCAAGGCTTGCAAAGAAAGACCTGATGACTTCATTTAATGCTGAAGATACTCTACTGCCCATGAGGCGGTTTCCTTTTCATTGCCTCTTACACAGACTAGCGACCAGCGACTGATCTGCCAACGACCTCCTGACGACGAACACCTGCTACAGGCAGCCTCAGCGCGCCGCTCACGAGCCTGTTTGCCTTGTGCCTGAGTGGACGAGTATTTGCTTGTGCCTGAGTGGAGTCTTCACTCAAGCTTCCACACACATTCTGAGGGCTTCGTATCCTGCTGGCATAGGTATAACCACTAACACAACCTCCGATTTCAGCTCTACATGCGTTGTGCTTACGCTCGTGGCCGGCCGTCAGAACTGTCACCCTCGACCTGACAGCCAGCAGCTTGTTACTCAGCAGCTTTCGAATTCAGCATTTCTACATGACTGTAAATATAGCCTCCGGATGCATTTCAATGCATAGCGCAGCCTAACACAACCTTTGCTTGACTGCATGCTGTATCTGACACAATATCTCTATGATCCAGGCATTTTACCAAGCTCTGCAAGTTAGTGTATCCTTGGGAACGTGTATCTTAGATCCAATCTATCAAGGTAATGCTGAAGACAGAATGTGTACATATACCTGAGTAACACTATAAGCAGTTCATTGCACGTTGAGACTTCTTTCCATCATGTCTCGGTCATCATTGCACTGAGGATAGCAAGCACATCTCCATCACTGTTACACAAATGATGCAGCATGCGCAAGAGCTGCTCCCTGTCCTCTTCAGGCACCTCAGTACCTGATGCCACAACCACTAGCTCTGGAATGGCACCAGAGTCTACCAGTAGCCTCGTATGGGCCTGATTGTTGATTGCTACCATAGCCAGGATCTCTGCAGATTTGAGCTTTATTCCCTCGACAGTTGGTTGCTCAAGCTCATCCAAGGAGCTGTCCCAGGGAAGTCGACCAGAAAGCACCCTCAGCAGATCCAAGAACAGAGGCACCACTTGCGCTGAAACCAGAGCCTTCTGCACACGATCTTCGTATGCATTGGCCATGACATGCAGGACAAGGATTGCAGTGATGCGTGTGCTGGGTTCATTGACCGGGTGCAACATATCAGCCAGGGCAGAGATAGCTCCAATGGCAGCAAATTGCACTGCAGCTTCCGTTTGAGTGAAAATAGGGCCGGCCCCAGGGTCGCCTGTTGCTAAGGTGACTGTTAGATGACAGCCAGCTTCTTTGACTGCAGGGCTCTCTGATCTTTGCAACATGGCCACCACTGGATGATATGCCCCCGCCGCAATGATGCTCATCTTTGACTTTGGGCTGAACGTGGCAAGAGTGCAGATTGCTTGTGCTGCTGAACACCGCACTTGGTCATGATACCGGCTGCTCAACATCTCAATCAGCTGCATTGGTGCACCGGCATGCACCAAGTCTGCTGCTAGGCGGGAGTCTGGCTTCTGATCGCTGTCCTCCTGCTGTGTTGGGAAGGATACGTAGGCTGACAGCTGGTCTGCAGCTGTCTGGCGCTGAACAGGAGAGTGTTGCAAGCCCAGCAGGCTGACTTGCAACTCTGGCATGCCAATGTCCATGACCTGCTGCCGGATATCTTCACTGCAGGTTGACCAGTGCCAGAGCATGCTGACCAGGTTCTGTTGACCGCCTTCACTTGCTATGACGTCAAACAGGGACCTGAGGAGCTTCACACCGCCTTGTGACACTGTGGTATGGATGGGTGCCTGGTCTGACTTCTCCATTGTCAGCTGTGACAACATGGCGACCAGCAATGAGATGAGCTGCTGTGCATCTTGGTCTTGTCGCAGCCGGCTGCTGGGCTGTGCTGTAATGCTCTGGATGCCTGTCAAGATTGCTTGCAAAAGCCCGCACTCTAGAGCCTGCATCGCCCAAATGACTGTGTCACAAGCAGTGCTATTGCACATGGCAGTACTTGGCAGTGCAGAGACATGCAAAGAAGCAGCTGAGGTTTACTGCGTTGTATGACCGAGCGATGTCGAGCCGCAAGCGGTTAACGCAAAGCATAGCAGCATATAGTCCTTGCCATAAGGCTCCATGATCACAGCTTGCATGAGTACCATGTCCTTGCAAATTGAACACATGATGCTTAGGCAGAGTGTCACGAGTACCTGCTTGGTAGCAGCAACATCTCTACCAGGTCCCTGACCCACAACACAGAACAGCATCTCTGCCGCCTTGCTTTGTTGATCTACATCTCCCATGCGCAGCTGCGCAACCAGCTGAGGAAGCACTCCAGGCTTCTCCAAAACTCTTTTTCGCACAATTTCCATTTCCTTTAGCATTCCCTAAACATGCCATGAAGTGGCATTGCATCATGGCTATAGTTCATGTGCTACAGAAGCTGCTTCAGTGATTGCATTTGCAGGGATAGTGGTCAATTGCACACCTCCATCATGTCGCCTCCGTCTTGCCTAAGCGTGTCAGGATTGCCACTAGCAAAAGCTTCCTGAGCATTTTCCCCCAGACGCCGCATCTGATCAGATGCCTCCATCTCCAAAGCTGGCTGTCCCAGCCCTTGGCTAGCCATGATTGCAAATTTGTTGACACGCTGAGTTTGTTTTGCTTTTGGCTGGCTGCTGCTCAGTCTTTGGCAGCCCCAGGAGCGCTGCCTGCGGCAGGAAAGCTCGCGTCTGGACGTTGACGAGAAGCAATTTATTGATAGCTGACACGGCTGTACAGATGACAACAACAGGGAACAGACAACCCAGCAAGTTTAGACACAGGAAGACACCGTAACGCATGTGAGCAGCCTGCCTGCCCAGTACCGTTATTCGTGGAAGCACTGACCTAGCAATCGCCACGACGTCGCCACGAACTAACGAGCTGTGTGGCATTGTTGCCGGTAGTGTGCTTGGGCGCAAGCTTTATGGGTCACCGACACAGTTGATCTTAAAGACGGGCAAGCGAGTTCGGGTCGCTGCGTTACAGGCGGCCGCAAGACAAGCTGTCAGGGATGATGAGAGTGCAGCGTTTTTCACGCACGCCGATGTTTAGTGTCATACATAAATGTTTGGAAATAGCAGAGCTCAGAGCGGTCGCCACTGGATTCGGAGCTGGGAGCTGACAATCTCAGTCAGCAATTCTGCATAAATGAAGGCAGTTGTCTGCTGTCGCCCAGCGTGAGCGCGTTCCCTGGCTAGCTCTATGTGTAGAGATGGTTCAATGCCAAGAAAAGCTGCTGCTCACAGTTGATACAGATCTTCGAACCTTGTAGGGCAAACATGGCCGAAATCTTTAGCAACAGGTGAAGTGCAGATAAGCAAAGCCACCATGTCAGCCGCACATGCAATGTTGCAGAGACATGGGCTGATCAACCTTTGACGCATTTGCTTCAAACACAGTACAACTAGCATAAAACAGCCAACATATACAACCTCTCAATGTACCCAATCTAGTCTTGGCATGCAACATAGTCAGCAACATTTCTGTCTGCAAGAAGGGTAAATCTGAAGGCACTGCCATCCAGTACTGACCGGCTTTCTGCAATCTGACCACTCTGAAAAGCGTTTCTAAATGTAATGGTTGCCAACATACAGTCTTCTGGATTTGGCTGCCTATGAGCGCGCAAACCAGTAGGGACTCACTGGCTTGGCACCCGTCTTGGGTCCAGGGAACTCACAGCTTTGCAGGATCTTCCTTGCCTCTGCTGCTGCAGTCTTGTGATAGTCATCCTTGCCTGATGAAGCAGTCACAGAACTATCGGAAAGTCATGGATGCAAAAATGCTAGATGTGCAATCTGACTCATCAGTGGCCTGTGACATGTTGTTGCATGCAGCAGTCCATTGCAGGACCATTTGTGCCTGCCTGACCAGGTGCATAGGTGCAGCCAGCTCATAATGGACCCAGAAGTCGACAACAATAGAAAAACTGCGAGCATGCCAACAGCGTTCTTTATGTTGTAACCAACTTCCATGATTGAAACTGGGCACCATGCACATCCATTACTTGCTGTGTTGATACATGTGCAAGGGCTACCAATCTGTCAGCCTTTGCCTTGCTTGTCGCCACATGGGTCACTAGATGCCAACCCTAAACCCATACACCGGTGTCAGTGTGCGGTAAGACACAGCATGGCATGCAAGCCAGAGGCGCCCACCTTGCTGGTTTGCGGGGTGCAGAGCCCTGAGGCCATTGTCCTTGACCCGGTCAAACTGGGCCTGGGAGACAGGCTCCAGCTGAGAGGGGGAGGCACAGCCCACCTCCTTGAGGAAGGCCACCAGGTGCCACTGCCCATGGCGACTGAAGGCATCCCTCACACGCTTCACTGCCAGCTTCTGCAGCAGCCACCAGATTACTCATAGAGAATTAGAAACAACATCACCAAGCCAAGGGTGCAGCCTTACAATGTTGGCAACGTCCTTTGGAGAGCTGCTGAGGTGAATGAAGATGGAAAGCCAGAGGTAGTGCAGCTGGACTACAAAAACCCTGCTGCAGGTACAATACTAGAACAGAAAAGAAGAGACGACACCTTTCGGCGTCAATTTAATGAGAAGCCGAGTATTATACCGGGCTGCCCAGCGGTACAACACTACATTGTCTGTCTCAAAATTTGCAATACCAAATGATATGCAACACCATGGTTACACACTGGTAGCTGGTGTGAAGGCCCGGTCACCTTGCGTTCAGAGGGTGGTGTACCAGCTGGTGGGATGTTCTCCCTCTCCTCTTCGCTGCCATCCTCGCCTGCCTGCCCTCAACAAACAAGAAGCTGATCAGTACAATGACGGCTTGTGTTGCACAGAAATACAATGTGCTGTCATAGATGACTATACGACAGCATGCCTGCAAAGTGCCCGTGAGCAGATGTCTAAAGATGTGCTTGCTGGCATTCACTGTTGTGCTGTCTGTCATGACCCAACGACACTGTCACCTTGAGCTGACACATGATGGTGTCAGCTTGCACTGACAAGCTTTGACAACACTGAGCAGGACATGCAATAGCAGCCTTGACCATGTTTCCAACACAGTCGCATCATTGTTGACACGAGAGTAGGGTCACTGAGTAAGCAAGGTAAGCTGGTGCAGCATCAGATGCACAGCACTAGACAGGTCACCTGGTTGGGTGTGGTGGGGTCAGAGGCACCCATCTTGTAAGACCCCTTCTCCACTTTGATCTCCCTGCAAGGATAGATGCACACCATTTCTTGCTGTAAGCGTGCTTCACTTGACATGTCAGCCACACACACACACACACACACACACACACACACACAGGCTGACTGACGATGCTGTGGGCGAATACAATGCAAAAAGCACAATCTGAAAACAGGATCAAAAATTGCATGACAACCTGATTCTATGCATAAGTTGCTCACCTGGCTTGCTGTGGCTCTACAGACCGTTCCAGGCTGGGCAGCTTGGCAGGCAAGGGGCTGGGGGTCAGGGCCAAGGGTCCTGTAGAGCCTGAGTTCACTGACCCCTCTGGGGTGAGGGCCACGGGCGAGCAGGGGTCCATGAAGCCCTCATCCCCTACAGGAGTCATTCCAACGGAACCTGCAGGAACTTCAGTCATTCAGCTGGTCCTCGTACCCTTTACTGACATTTTGCTGCTTGCAAACTTCTATACAACCTCATGCACAGGTGCATGCAGCTGCCATCTATTTGAAGTCTTTCCATCACGTACACATGTCCACACAAGAGCTTGTGCAGAGCTGCAACAAGACTTGACGTTCGGCCAGGGTCAAGCATTTGCGCTAGCTAGCTTGTGCATCGTTGGGAACCATCTTGGTACATTTACATCAGCTTACACAAGTATCACCGCAAGTCAGTGACCTGCTTAGACAGACCAGAAGACAGTTGACCAGGACCATCCCCACAGAGCACAGCAACAGCAGCCGTTGAGCAGCATGTACCTTCATGGGGCAGGTCCATGCGGCGCACAGGGGTGACGGCCAAGGGCCCAGCTACTGAGCCCGTGACAGACTGGGGGGTGAGGGAGCTGGCAGTGATGGCCAGGGTGCTGGTTGGGGTGTAGGCCAGGAAGGACTCAGACGCTGAGCTTGATGCAGGGCCAGCTGTGAGGCTCAGCCTTGCTTCCCCTTGCACATGGCCCCTGCACAAACAGGTGTCTGACAGCAAACCATCTGCACACTCGTGTCACTTTGGTGGAACAATGTGCCTGGGTTGATTCATGAAGAGGGTCTGCTTGTCTGGCTTACAGTTTCACCTGAAGTGTATTTGCTACAATTTGCAATCGCAATAGATGCAGTAAATGAACTCAGGCAGCTTGGCTGGGCAATTTATCTTCACAAATGGGTCTGGACTGTACACAGCATCATCAGTCCATGTGACTGGTGAACGTTATTGTGTGTGAAGCTTGTCAGGGAGGCAGCAGCTACATTATGACAACGAATGGGTCACTGGTCAACAACACCTACCAGGGAACATGCCAGAAAATGGCTGTGTCACGTCAAAAGACAGCACAAACACAAGTGGCCATGTTGATGTCTTGCTGGCACCATCACATAGCGCATGTGGGCTGGCAGCAATGTTCAAGCAGCCTGCTGAGGTACACATCAGCACAAGCAAGGGGGCAGCTAGGCAGCCATGACAGTAGAGTGCTTACCTCTCATACGCAGCAATCTTGGCCTTGTAGGCGGCCACCTCCTGGGCCAGGGCTTTGCACACCGCCTGGCTCTCATTCAGCTTTGCAGAGAGGCTGACTCTGATGCCCCTCATCATGTCCATGACACCAGCCAGCTGCCCAGTCAGGGCCCCCTGCATCACCTCTTGCTCCCTTGCCAGTGCAGCCTCCCTTGCCTCTGCTGCACCCAGCTGAGCCTGCACACATGAGCCATCACACGGGGCATTAGCCTCAGCCGCTTGTCAAACATTGCTGGCAACCATGGAGATGGCCTTGTACTATGCATATGACTTTTACCAACATGCCCATCACCATCAACTCAAAGATGAGCCATCACACTGTCAACCATATTTATTGCATGAATTTCTTGGACTGGCTGGATGGCAGAGAGTGGCTATGCAGTGCTGGGGAGGTGTATGCAAGCGTCTGTTGTCATAAATCGTCAGCATTCAGCTCAATGGCCCTTGTGCATTTAAGACATTCCAAGCCCAATTGCTTCGCATTGCATGCACAGATTCTGCCTAGAGCTTGTTGACATGCCATGTCCACAGTAATCCTCAATATTCAGGTAGCATTTAGTCAAGTCATTTTCTGCTTTTGCAGGCCCCAACTTTCTGTAGGCAAATGTGATTTGGAAGATACAGGTACCACCATTGCGGCCATCACTTGGGCCCAAGTTTGAATCCACGAGGGTGTAAAACAACCCACTGACCTGCAGACTGGCAACCTCAGCTTGGGCAGCCTCCAGGCGCTGAGTGAGCTCCTGCACGTGTTCTTGCCTGGCATACAGCTGGCTCTGGGCATCCTGTAGAGCGGCATTGCTCTTCTGCAGGCCCTGCTGCATCTCAGCCAGTTCAATGCTCTGCTGTGCGTTTGCCTTGCTTGGACTGGTGCCACCCTGACTGCTTGCCACCTTGTCCTGTGCCAGACAGCCAGCAATGGTTGAGTTCTCAGTACTTTGTGGTCATTCACAGGCATGTGCACACATGACGGCTTGCTGCAGCTGCAGACCAAGTCCATGTGGTTGAGCTCAAGATGCTGCACTGCAGCTGAGCCACTGTAATGGCTAAGATGAACAACTGCACTTCAAGCTGCACATACAGCATCAGGGATGGAAAGGTCTCATCAGTCTTCCAGCATGCTGAGACTAATTCAAAGGCATCCTACATCTCTAACAGAGAAGAGGCTTCTGAAGGATTGAATGCAAAGTCTGGCATTGTGCTGACCTTGAAGGCTTGCAAGTCAGCCAGGGCTGCCTTGAGGTCCAGGGATAGGGTCTTGCAGTCAGCCTCACGCTCATGCAGGGCCGTCTGCGTGTTCTGCAGCTGGCCCTGGGCCTGGTCCAGCCACCTGCGCAGGTCCTTCACGTTGTCATCCTTGCTCCCCAGCTCGCCCTGCATTAGCATACTTCAGGTGATTTCTGGACAGAAACTAAATGTCAGCGTAGCAAATGTCACATTGCTGCTTTCACAATCATACAATTTTCTCAGCATACATTTCATGTACAGTGGTATCACAAAACAGGGTGTCTGAAGCATGTTGTCATCGCCTTGCATGCATATTATTGGGCACGTCATGCACATGATGAAAAGGCAGCGTGGACCAGCTTGAATGCTGATTTAATGCAGACTGAAGATGTGATGAGATCACAGACTCTTCAACTCCAGGCAGAGGTCATTGAGCTGTAGCAGAGTATGGATACTGTGTTGCCATGCAACAAACACTTTTCCACGCTACCATATGTCTGCCATACCTAACAAAACATGTCAAACAGCACAGAACAAGCTTGTGATGACTGCAGTTGGTCATGATGATGCAATGTCACTGCAATGCTGGGCAAAGCCAGCATCACACTGGCCACCTTGAAGCCTGTAGCTGCCTCAACGCAAACATGGCTATTGCAACTTTGGCTGAAATGTACAAACTACAATATTATGTAATTACTGCAACTTCAGCCGAGGCGATGATGAGGACAGAGGAGTGCACCTTCATGCGCACAGTGAGGTCAAGCAGGTTCTGGTTGAGGGTGCAGAGCTGGTCATCGCGCTGCTCCAGCAGGGACTGCAGCTCCTGGCACTCCTCCTGCACCTGCCTGTACTCCGTCTCCATCTGAGCCCAGTTCTGTAGCAGCACAGCTTCATCACGCGATACCTCCAGCTGTTTTGCACCGCGGCGTGCATCAGCGGCAGGACATTGCACAATGCAATGTATGCAGGAGTCTTCTGCGGAAACCAGTGCGTGTTTTGTACAGTTCACAGCTGGTCTTTTGTGAGTAAAACGCCAGAGCAGTTCTCTGACCTGTTTGTGTTTTGATGGCTACAAATTGATCTTGGCATTCAAGTGTCCTATGCAGATGTTGCGTTGTGTGGCATAATGGTATTAGAGTCTTGTGGACCAGCGGCCAGATGCCCTACCAATGCAATCATGATCAACAGCTTCCGAGCATGCATCAGTGCAGATGGTGCAGGGCTGGCATACGCATAACCGACAGTGTTGTTCATATGCATGCAGACCTGCAAGTCCTCAGGATCTACCAACACTTGCCCATGCATCGCTGACTTGCCCATGCCCCTTCCTTCACGCTCTTCCTCATCAGAGTCATCCACCAAATCTCTGAAGGACATCTCTGCCTCTGATGCCTCCTGTGCAGGGGGGCTCCTGGGGGCAGGTTGGGGTGGGGTCATCATGTCCCCCATCTCACTGCCACATGGTTCTGACAGCTCCTCCTCCTCCTGAGTGCAAGCCATCACTCAGCGCTGGTATGTTTGTAGCACGCTGCTGTAATCCAGACCCAGATCTTACATAATAAGGCATTTGAGTCAGGCTCATGGTGATGCTTTCATCAGCGAGTTCATCAGCCCTTGCTCATAGCAGAGATGACCGTGTTATTCTGACAACACAGTTGGTGCAAATTCATGTGAGCTACGATACTCGTCCCAGTGCCATTCCGCAAAGCAGAGCAGCATGCAATGTGCTTCTCCATACTGAAATTGTCACAAGGCATGTCTTGAATGGTCAATAGCTGATCCAAACAACACAAGTCAAAGCAAGCCAGGCATGGCCAGGCATGACCAAACAACAAACAGACCGTATTACAGAGGGCAGGCTGACCTGAGGCAGGGGCATCTGGAGGGCCATTTGGTCCCGGATGGCCTGGTGCAGGGCAGCCACCTTGTCCTTGGCCAGCAGCTCCATGTTCAGCACTTCAAGTTCCTGGTCTCTGAGCTCCAGCTTGCCCTGCAGGGCCTTCACTGCCTCCTCCAGCTGGCTGTGCACCTCTGTCATGCCTGCCAGCTGCTCCTTCAGACTCATCAAGCTGCCTTCAGCAGCCGCCTGTAGCAAAGCATGGTATATAGCACTTCCAGCTGCAGCTGACAGACACACAATGCTGGTGGTCAGTACTTTAGAGATTGCCGCATCAGCTGGCTGCAGACTCACAAGGCTTCCTTTGGCGCTTGCCTGCTGCAGCGATGTACTGATCTTCAGATGCATGCTGCAAATGCAGGCAGGCATTGTTGTGTTTGTCATGCAGGAACAGCTGTGCCTGCTAGCTGCGCAGCCTAAATCAGCTAGCTGCCTTCAACACTTGCCTGCAAGGGTCAGATGCATACTGTGTATGCATGTTTGATTGGTGTTATATGTGTTGTGTTCGCTAGCTGCCATGCCAGACTGTGCTGGCTTGGTGAGCTTACAGATAAACGCGCTGTATGATTAGCATTGTGACTGCAACTTGCTCCTGCAGACTATTTAAGCTCTTCTGAGCAGATTAGTGGACTGCTTGTGCATTAGCACTCCACGAGTTTCATGGAATTTGCGTACTTGGTGACGCATTGTACTTTCTATACACACAAAGCTGCAGGCGGCTAATTGTACGATGCCATCCTCCCACGGCTCACAGTTCCTCCTGATTGAGACAAGTGTAGTAGACTGCAGTGCTGTTGCAGTAGACTGCAGTGCTCACCTGGTGTTGCAGAGCAGCTGTAAGCTTTTCCTTGAGACTGCGCACATGCTGTTGTAGAAGACGTACAGCTTGCCGATGCTTCCAGAAGGTCACAAGACTCGCCAGTGCAGCAACTGCCGTGCAGAGACCTGAAAACCAGACGTGACACACAGGTTGTCATTCAGCAATCTGCATTTGTGAGGGACTTTCATGCACAAGCTGACCTGCGTCCTGAACCTTGGGGCCCTGTTGCTGAGCTAATAGCAGATGGTTTGAAGACTTACCAAATGCAGCTGTTGGCGTGGCAAGCTCCAGATTGCCGATCCAGACATGCGGACCATGCTCCTCCCTGCAGTCAAGGCACATATGAGAGCAGCAAAGAAGCATGACGAGGTCTGACCGCAATGTTGTATCAGAACATACCCATGCAAAGGTAATGAATGCTGGAAGTCTTCTTCTGGCATAGACTCCAAGTTGTCTGTCCATTCCTGATCCACAGCTGACCATTCATGCTGTTGATCAGTATGTGAGACAGGCTGGACTTGCCATGCATCAGGAACATCTGCGTCGCTAGCTGTAGTGTACTTGTCTAGATTGGAGTCATTCAGTGCCTCGAGATAATGTGGATGTTGCGCCTGGGGTGATGCTTCAGGCTGGCTTGCACTGTCATGCTGCTGCGTTGCCGAGATCACCTAGTCACCGCACATGCAACGCGTGAACATGATGAAAGCCAGCACTCATTTTGTGTAGCCCCAGCGCAGCTGGTTGTCAGCAAGCCCCTGCCACTGTAAGAAAGATGTCCTCACCTGCTGATCATGTAAGGGCAAATAGTAGGGTGCTAGAGCCACCAAAGGCAGCATGACAAGGCACAGGAGGCCAAGTAAAAGCTCAGGTGAAGGCTTCCAGGAGCGGGCTTTGGCAGCCTGCTTGCTTTGCTGCCATTGCTGGTAATCTGGTGAGGTCAGCAGCAGCGACAGCTGATCTTTGGTACAGTTGTCAACACGCTGCTCATATTTATCTGAGGAGATTTTGCCAGGCATAAATGTCATGACTGGACGCTGCATGCCTGACTGCTGTATCTCGACCTCATCTGACATCACATCTGAGTCTTCTGTAGCATCTGATGCGCCGTGTGTCACCTGCTGCAAGGTTTGTCGGGTGCAGACCATGAATGGCAGTTCTAACTCAATAGCAACTGCCTGACAACTCAAGTCAACCCTGGCCGAAAACACTAGACAATATTAGCTGCTGCCCGCGGAAGGTTTGCCGTTCTTCGGCGTGCACGTATGTACATGTGCGGCTAGGTGTGGACAACAAATGCGGAAACGTCAACAGCCACAACATCTGCTTGCAACCTCATCGGCATCTTGTGACTACACCAGGCTGCAGACACACCTACGTAGCGCATTTTGTGAGCAACATAAAGCCCACCTAAGCGCCTGCACTGCAGTGAGGCGTTACCGGTCACAATCCTCAGTCACAGACTAGGCCTTGTCTTTTTCTCCAGACACTCAGCAGCAGAAACGGTACTGCAGTTCAAATTTGAAGCTGTGTGACTAACAAACTCATCGTGATTCACGCACATCTTCTGTGGCTGTTGCGCTTGCAGTCTTGCCAAAAGTGTTATAGCTCAGGCGCTTCAACACCTTACAAATGCTGTGCCCGGGACAATTCTGAGCAAACACCAGAGTCATGTTGACTGGTGAACCTCGCTATTACATTGGTCGTCAACATTGATCATCAGCTGTCTAAACAGAATTTACGCAGTGTAAGGACCGCTTTCTGGCAAATATGAAGATTAGGGTCTGCATGTATATTGGTATGCAACAAGGCCGTAGCAAACAGCCACCTGGTCGCGCATGATAAACAAGCAGCAATCTGGTCTGCTCAATCAGTACAAGTCCCATGCCTTCACAATGTATTGCAGGCTTTACACACACCTTGCCATCAGACCGTATTACGAGGCTCTCACTACGGTGCAACACGAGCAGACTGCTTGGAACAACAGAGCACGCATATGAATATAGAATAATGTCAAGGTGAATCAAAGTTATTGTATGTCAGAACAGTTGCAATGCCCGCTGAACAGCTTGACACTCTGTGTGACTGCTGTCCCTCAAGCAATGCTGCAGCTGGTTCATAAGCATGCATGCAATAGCTGTCCAATCACCGACGCCTGTGCTGAGGGGCATGCAGTGTATCAGGAATGCGTCTGTTCACTGGCGCTCATCATGCCAGGCATGGACAAGGCTAGAAGCCATCAACAAAGTCACGCTCTCATTTCATGACCCAACGGTCTCCAGCAGCACCAGGTGGGGACAAAGACCTGCGTCTTGGGGGGGTCAAGCTGCGCCGCCGCCTCCTAGGAGGGGGTGACGGCGACCGCCTTCTAGCTCTCACAGGTGAGGGCGATCTTGCAGGCCTCTTGACAGGTGAGATGGACCTGCGCTTGGGGGGCGGTGAGACAGACTTGCCCCCTCGCCGAGGCACAGGAGACAAGGAGGCTTTGGTACGCCTGACTGGTGAGATGGACCTGCCACCTCGTTTCACTGGACTCAGCGAGCGGCGGTCAACCTCATACTTGGGTGCTGAGTCAATCATGACTGAGTCACCCGAGTAGCCCAACACAATCTCCTTGTCCAGCTCAAACTTCTGGCACAACACAGCAAAGGAGACGTCAAAGGCAACTCTGACATTCCATCGCCTGTCCTCCGCCCTCATGACATCATTGATGAGGGAGATGTTGAAGGGCGTTCTCTTGCGGCGGAGCACTGTTTTGAGGCCTTGCAGGAACAGCGCTCTCGTGTTTTCATCTATTCGCAGATCAGAGGGGCGGCGCTGGCCTGGTCTCAGGGGGTTGGGTGAGCGCCCCCTGCTGCTGACCCGCCGCCTCACAGGACTCCTCATCCTGCATGCATGTATCTCAGATCAGATACTGGATCTTCAATCAATCACTTTACATTTGCTGTCTTGGGGGCTCATCAGGGGAGTCACACACATCAGGGGCACATCAAGATACATTGAGTGCTATCAGTGTTCAAATCAAGTTCACTTGCTGCACATGTGAGCTGCAACATAGCTCGATGGCACTATTCAGCCTGCGTATCACAATTGATAGCACCACAGCTCCATGCAAAGTGAGCAGCACACTGAGTGCACAAAGCATGCCAATGAGGAGCATCCATGTGCCTGCAGAATTGAATGCCACCTTATGTACTGGGTTGCATTCCTCATGTCAACTATGCAAACCACAAAGAAGCCACAACACAGCACCCCACCAACAGATTGGGAAAAGCTTGTACACAAGGAAAGCTCACAGGGGCAAATGGTAAAAGAGGCACATGAACAAAGCCAGGAAACAGGCTTCACCTGCTGCGGCTTCTGGCACGCCTGCCTGCACGCCTAGCCCCACTGCTGACACTACTGCTGCTCACACTCCGGCTGCGCTTCTTGCGTCTCACAGGAGAGGGGCTAGACTCTGAGGAGCCCACAGTCTTTGCCTTGGGCTTCTTCTCCACTTTGTCTGAGCCGCTGGAGTCTGAAGCTGCTGGCTTGACCTTTGTTTTTGCTAGCTTCTTTCGCGGTTTTGCATCGCTATCAGAGTCACTGGCTACTGGACTCTTGCTCTTTTCAGGACTGCTGCTGACTGGAGACTTCACCTTGACTGGCTTGAGCTCTTTCTTGAGCTTGGGTCCAGCATCTTCTGAGTCTGAGTCAGATGCTGGGCTCTCAGCTTTGACATTTGAGGCAGGCTCAGCTTTCTTGACAGGCTTGGCCTTGTCGCTCTTGGACTGATCATTGCTGTCCTTGCTGTCCCTCTTGGCTTTGCCCTTGTCCTCTGCAGCTTTCTTGCTGGAAATGCGCTCTTTGCTGGCAGGTCTGATGCGCTCTGAGCGGCGCTCCTTGCTGCGCCTGCGGGGGGAGGGTGGGGAGGGGCTGCGGCGACGCCGGGGAGGGCTGCGTTTGCTGTCCCTCCGCAGAGAATCTCGCTGCCTGAATGATATAGGGCTGCTTGCTCGCCTGTGTGGAGATGATCTCCTGGGTCTTGACCTGTGTTCACGCGACATAACATTGTTCACTCAGAGTCATTCTTAGGACCTGACAGCAAGCTCTGTGGTATATGCACTTCATTCTCAAGGCAGGGAAGTCCCCTGCAACCCGAATTTGTTGCAAGAGAAGCAATTCCAGAATCAGAGTCAATGTTGCACCTTTTCCATGGTCACAGAGCAATGTCAAACCATTTCATGTAAGCTACCCCTTGTGAAAATGATATGCTTGAAACAGGGCACATGCAGAGACAGGCAGGGTGGACACAAGTTGCTGCCTGTAGACATGTTACGTTATGTTACGACATGTTACAGCAAAGATGACCCCTGATCCTCACCTTGAGCGCCTGGGAGGGGTGCGCTTCCGGGGAGACGAGCGGCGTCTGGATCTGCTGGGGGAACGACGGCTGCGCCTGCTGGCCCTCTCTGGACTCCTTGCCCTCTTCTTCCCTCTGCAAGACGCAGCTGCACATCAGCCATGTAAGGCAACAGATTGACAGATGACATTCCATGCTGCTCAACACCAACAGGCTGTGATCGCAGACATTCTGAGATGATAGATTGGCCTATTCACAGGATTTATGAAACACTCTTGCTGCAGGATCAAGATTGCTGCACCATCTCTTTTGTTGCAAGCAACTTGTACAGCCTCGTGTCATGATACAAGGTCTACATGTGAGAGAATGCTCAGAATGTCGCTAGGAACCATAAAAGCCACTTGCCTAGATCGTGATCTTGACCTAGAACTTGCTTTGCTGCTTGATGAGTATGGTGATTTGCTGCGACTCTTGCTCCGGTGCTTTCCATTCAGCTTGGTTGCATCAAGGGGAGGCCTGCCATCAGGACTGGAAGGCTCATCCTTTGTCTGCAACACCACCGCATGCATTGGCAATATGAACAGGAGCAGAAATTGACCAATCAGAGCATCTTGGTCAAGAGATGATAGACTACGGTAATGGCCTTGAACCTTTCAAAGATCCCTAAACAACAGACTTCTTTCAAAAAGCAAAAGTACATCAACTATTGCTGACAAGGAAGAATCACCAAATTGGCAGCAACAGTACATGCAGATATGTTGTGTACGAGCAACCTGGACATTTGACACGATTGATTGATGTCTTGATTGTCCGTGTAGGTGCAGGCAAAGGGCAAATTGTTGATGCTGGGGTTGTCAGGAGGAAGAGAGAGCATATGCAGGCAGTACTGAGGTACGCAAAGGGCACCGCGACAGCATCAAGCTGAACTCTGAGACTCAGCAGCGACTGGTATCACCTCTGGCAAAACTGAAGGGCTAGCAGTAACTTGTAGTGAGTGCTGCTGCTTCCCTTTGGCATCCTCCAGGGCTCGCTGCGCATTTGCAAGCTTTTTGACTGCACTCTCACGGTCATCGATAGCTACAGCAGCAGCAGTCTCTGCATTGTCTACTTCCTGCGTCTGCTGAGCGACAATGCCCTGCGACACACTCCAACCAATTACACACATAGAGTGCAGATGACCTGCAACAGAGCTGACACAAGAGGTAGACAGAGTGGGTCAAGAGAGTGATCAGCAGACCTGCTGTTGCTGCAGCCTTTCCCCAAGCCTGGCAGATTCAGCGTGTTTGACTTGGGCACGCTGAGCAAAGTATTGTGCAAAATGTGTGAGCGTCAGTAGCTCTTCATCAGTGGAGCCTTTCTCTTCTGCAAAGCGTCACCGCCAGGTGAACGGCATGCTTTCAGCGTGCAGACTCGCAACCCAGCTGAAAAGTCGAATCTTTACCGATCAAGTCACTGCATGCATGCTCTGCGGCAGCCAAAGCCTTCTTGCAACCAGAGACCAACTCCTGAGCACTAATGACGCCCTGAGCGGCAGCCTGAAACCATACGAGTATTGTGAGCTTGCAGCTTCGACAACGCCAACGTGATCTTCACAAAGACCCACCTCAGCAAAGGCTGCAGCATTTTCTACGGCCTTGGATGACTTCTGAGTCAGTTGCAGAGCTGCAGCTGGAGGCAAGAATTTCATGGTCTGGTGAGGACTGCTAACAGATTTCACCTTACGACCTCGACAAGATTCATCGCAACAAGACCCGACTCAGACAATGACTCGGATGCAGGCATAGAGAGGTCGGTTATCAACTGTAGACGAAACTTGGTCGTGAAGGCAATGTGCTGCGCAATGTTGTTGCAAGTTGGCCTACGGTCAGACTTACGGTGCTACGGGCAGCCAAACGATGCTGTTACGCTGACCCTGCTTAATTAACAGGCGGAGTGTTAGCACATGACCAAGCTCAGGTCCAATATGGCTTGAGCAGGCCAAGAAGACACACTCACGCGGTCTGCAACTGTAAGTTTCAGTTGCCCTGCCATCAGGAGTACACTTGACTGGCAACTTCTGTAGCTCTTTCTGATCACTTCAGCTAGCAGTGTCAGGTCTGGCCGACTGAAGAGCTTCAAGTGGCAAAGGCTTGCCTGCCTGTTGCCCTCACAAGATCAGAAGTGCAGATCCCTCGATGCACTAAGCTTTGTAAACGCTTGCTGGCTTAAACTCCAGCAGGTCCATGGCAGACTTTGAGAAACTGCTCCTTCAAAATGATAGTGACGATGAGGTACAACATGAGCCGTGACAGTAGTTCGAATCAAGATGTAGCTGCAGTCAAAGGCCTATTTTCTCGCTCGCTTGGCATGTGCCTCGCATCTAAGTCAGAGAAACACTCAATAGTGAGTGGTCTGGCTGACAGGTCGCTGAAGTTACAACAGGCGGTACTGCACATACTTCAGCTGAAAATGCTCAAGATGACGATTTCTATCGCCAGCTTGCTGCTGTCAATTCACTGCCTGCTTCTCGTGCCACACCAGAGCCTCCTGCAGCTCAGGCTGTTACAGCACAGCAACCACTTTCCTCACCTCCTGCAAACAAAGGTGACACTGAGACACATCCAAGCTGTCTACAATGTGCACCTGCAGATAGCAAGACCTGTTGGTACCTGCAGCTACGCTCATTCTGGATCCCACAGAGGTGCTGGCACAGCAGCAGAAAGCTGCAGCCAACAGGTCTCCTGCTGGTAGCCAGGCTGTGTCTGCTGGTGTCAGCGGTGCTGCTGCGTCTTTCAAACCGCCACAGCAGCACATGGCTCAGATGGCAGGGCATGCCAGTGGCATGATGTACAGGCCTGTTGCAAGCGCTGCTCCTGTGCAGCAACCTGCACAGGTCAATGGCACGGCAAAGCCCGGGCATGCGGTGTCATTCTCGTACTATCAGCAGCTACTAGCATTTGCTGATCAGCGCTGGAAGGAAACAAATCAAACACAAAAACGTCATGAGGCTCGGAACCTTGTAGGCAAGGTCAAACAGGCATGTCAGCTTTCATACCTGTCCATTCGTGCTCGGCACCTCTGGCCATCATCTCTTCCTAAGGCTTTCAGCACTGTACCTCTCGACCTGCAGCCCTTCAATGCGTGTCAAAGTCTGCAGTGTGAACATGTCCTCCTTGCAATGCCTTCTACCGGTACAGCTTCTGGACTGGCGTTCGCTGTATTGCCATGGGAGTGCCGATCGTCCTGATCAGCACTCTCTGCAGTCTTTTTCAATGTTAAGCGCACCCAAGGACAGCAGGCACCTTGCCATTATCAGCATGTTGTCAATATTGTTGTGTGTATATGTTTCAACAGAGCACTGTGCCTGTAGGACAAATCTAAGTCTGCCAATCTACCAACTGAAATCATGCGCCTGGTCGGGGATGAACTTGTTCATGAGTTCAAGCTGACCAATGGGAGTGGCCTCACAGTAAAACACTCTCAGGTGAAATGCGACAGTGCACACCACAGGCTACTCCACAAAGTGCAAACATGCATGTTGCTGTTCCATGCAAGCACTGTGCATGTTCAAGTATAGTCCAGATGACATGACTTTCCTGCCAAACTGCCATCAAGCAGAAAAGCCCATATGGCGCACACTATTGCTCAAGGTATGCAAGCGCAATCATGCATCACAGTAAGGACAGCTGCTGTTGATGCAGTGCTTGTTGTGCTGAACAGCTTGTGTGGCTTCGCAGGAAGCTTTGGTCTCTGGCCAGCAACAACCTGGCCGCTCTCAGCAGATGCGGTCACAACAACAGGCAGCGCCAGGTGGTCATCAGCTTCCTGGCATACCACCAGCAGCAACCTCCCAGGCTCAAATTCCCGGCATGCAAGCAGCTCGCCAGCAGCAGCCCATGGTGCAGGCTCACATGGCAAACATGGGCAGAGGCACAGGGCCTAGCCTGGCCGGCGCCCCTTCCCACCCCATGCCACAGGGGCCCATCAAGCAGGAAGGTCTGCACCCGGGGGGTTTACAAGGGCAGCACACCATGCGTGCGGCCTCACCCCCAATGAGGGCAATGTCACCTGCTATGCCTGGCGGATTGACACAAGCTCAGCTTTTGCAAAACCAGCACCAGCAACAGCAGCAGGCAGCTTTGCTGCATGGCCAGCAGATGCCTGGTATGCAGCTGTCCAATTGTGAATGGTGGACAATACAGCATGCACCGTGCATACAGCATCTATCAGACAGATGATACAGTGCGCAACACCTAACGATTTTGATGTTGCATACCGGAAGCATAGGATTCTGCACAGGACACTGTGACAATCACGTATACTCTTGCAACCTTGACAAAGACATCTCGGCAATGATAGCAGTCACGAACACTACAGCAGCACTGTAAGTTGTGTGCCTCCTGCATCGCTTGAGCTTCCTGGTGAGCCATCACCTTGAGCTGTATAGGCCGTTGATTGCATGACATATGTCTCTGAAAGTGCAATATGCACAGCAATGAAGGCACTTTTAGCATGGCTGCAACCACTGAATTTGCCAATGGTGCAGGCGGGCAAATGATGCCAGGCAGCAGGCCTGTTAGTGCAAAGCGCCCTGCCAGCGCACCTGTCATAGCACCAGCAGCAAAACGGCAGGCCACTAAGCAGGAGGACAAGCCAAACACAGACGAGGACTTAGATGTGCTGCGGGCAAGTCATTCCACAATCTTGGAGTGACATAAAACACATTGCCGTCGTGACATTACTGACGTGCAGCCATGCATTTTCGCTTACTATCTCACCAAAGCATGTTATCATCAACTGCTTGGTCTGTCAGAAGGTTTGCAGGGATAAAACATTGCCTGCGTCTCACGTAATTCATGGGCTGCACCTGTATAATCGATGTCTGTTCTATAGAGCAAGAACCTCCACCTTATGCAACAGATATTACCTCAGCCACAATTTATGTTGTAGCTGTCATGTGGTCATTGCCATGCAGGGTGCTGGCGTAGATGAAGATGATGAGCGTGAGGCTATGTTTGAGCAAGCCAGGCCCACCTCAGCTAGGGGCCCCGCCCCAGCCCCACCTCGTCTCCTCAACCCCCATCCTTTGCAGCTCAAGGTGGTGGCCTTAATTGTTTGTATGTACCCAACAAATGCATGCAGTCATGCTGTGTGTGTGTGTGTGTGTGTGTGTGTGTGTGTGTGTGTGTGTGTGTGTGTGTGTGTGTGTGTGTGTTTTCAGGTCTGTATCTGCCAAATGTGTTGAGCAGTTCGAGTGAGCCCTATTTGCCTCATTGCAGCAGCACTGTTTCTTGTATTGCTGTTCAGGTCTTTGCCAGGTTGCCACTGATGACATCCAGATCAGTGGCATCCTCCCAAATGGCTGCCAAAGGGTCTGGATCCTTGAGGTTGACTATGTCACAAGCGTACGCTAGTGCATGCTCATAAGCATGGACAGCTACGTGGCATCTGGCACAAGCCGTCAAACTTAAATGTGTCTGTTGCCATGTGTTGCGCCATGCAAGGTGTCTTTTGTAAGGTTTTGTTGCATGTTGATTGCAGGTGCAGGAGGCTTTGAAGCAATACAACATCCAGGGCATGCATCCACGTCTGCATGCGTATCTGAATCAAGCTGTGTGGCTGCACATGGAAGGCCTGGTTGCACAAGCATGTAAAATGGCAAGTCAGAGAGCAGACCTCAGCAGGTGACAGTTCACACATGTGTGTGTCTGTAGGCTGTTCGTGTCTCTTTTGCTGCGTGGACATGACAATCTGCCGAAACAGCATCTCTTTCTTGTTGGTCATTTGGCACAAGGCAGAGTTGCGTTGCCTTGCTGCATGTTTGCCAGCAGCTGGACCTGCTTTGTGTTCATGGGTGACCTGCACCTGTTGTTGTGAGTCGGTCTGACATACCTTATGCTGGACACGTTGGATACTGCACGTTTGCAGAAAACAGGAGGGCATGCAAATGACAACAGATGTTCGCAAAGCGCTGGGTGAGAAAGCCAAGCTTGAGAGAGACAAAGCCTTGGCCAAAGAGGAAGCTGCTAGAAAAGCTCTCCTTGAGGTCAGTCGAGCCTTGTCTGTTTGACCCTCTGCCATGCAGATTCAGCTGATTCAAGGCTTCCTTTTTGTCCAGGCCCACCTTGTTGTGTCGTTATATGTTCTAAAACATCTCCACAATCCAGAAACGCGTTTTACTCTGACTGTCAGCATTTGTTTGTGAGTCTAGATTTCCACTGTATGATCGACGTTTCTGTAAAAGTATGCATGCTTCAGGATTGAAAGAGCTGTTCGGGCAGTGTGTTGCTTCAGTTGTTCACCGCACCCAAGCCTCTTATTCGTCCCGCAAGCTAGGGAGTCGTCATCAAGCAGCACAGGATCACCAGAGCTGCATCTCATCGACAAGAAAGCGGTCTGACTTGGCCTGTCTAGAATTGTTGTTGTTGACCTTGCATATTACTGCAGGCATCCAAGTCGAAGGACAAGGATGGAGATGAAAGCACTCAACGCAAGGTCAAGGAGGCTCAGAAGGAGGAGTTAGACCGGCAGAACAAGCTTCAAACCAACATGGCTTTGAAGGCTGCCTTTGGAGGTGCCAGGTGGCAGAACTTCGGGAAGGCAAAACCTGCAGGTGCTGCTGCAGTTGCCTCTTCATGTGATGTTGTTCACACACACATCACAGTTCCTTTCATTATGCTGGACACAGATACAGAGCACAACAGGGTGTCATTCACTAAGCTGTTCTGCTGTGCTGGGGAACACATCGCATGTAGCAGATGAGCTTTTCATAGTCAAGCACATATTGGTTCTAGCTCTGGCGCATCAAAACACTGCTCCTCTCAAGCCTTTGCTGCTATCAACCGAGGATATGTACCTATACGCTAATGGATTTTGCGTGCAGGGCCAAAGACACCTGCAGTTGAAGCTTCTGCTGCTGCGGCCACTGCAGCACCCTCGATCATCAAGCCTGAGGAGACAGGGCCTGCAAAAGCTGCGCCTATGACGCTCGCTGAAAAGGCAGCTGCCAGACCTCAGCCTTCAAGGACGCCTCCTCCTCCGCCAGCAGCAGCTGCCCAGCCTGGAGCTTCCAGGTCTTTGCTGCCACCATCAAGGCTGGCGCCCGAGGGCCAAATTGTGGGGCTGAAAGACCTGATAGCAGTCATGGAGCATCATCCAATCTACTGCAAGAGTGATCACCTGTATCAGCTATATGACCGACTTGACCGTCCCTGAAAACACCCATCTGGTTTGAATGAACATGACATGACAAGTGACAATGATTTTGTGCAGAACACTTTAAGTGTGGCATGAACACCGAGAGTCTGGGCAGTTGACTGAACGCCACACGTTGCTGTGAACAAGTACCAGATAGGACAAGCAATGGGGTAAGAGCAGTCCACCAAAAATATGCCCTGGCTGGTGCCATGCCAGACAAAGTGTAACGCCAGCTAGTAGGGTTATGTAGGTTTTCACCGCCATGGCGTTTCACGAGCTCAAGTGTTGTGTAGCGTGTAGTGCACTGGCATCCCCTCGCGAGGACGACGATCTAGCCAAGTCTGCTTCCGTATATTGCAGAGCATGGCGCGCAGTAAAGTGTACAAATCGAAGCCAAAACCAGTTGAGGAGTTGCCCTCAGACGACGAAATTGACGCTTTTGACAAGCAAAAGGACTTCATAAGCCTGGACGCTGCCAAAGAGTCTGAGTCCGATGACGTAGAAGACGAGGGTTTGTACGATTTATCGGACGACGCCGATGACAGTTCAGACGACGAATTTGACAGTGACGACAGTGATGCAGAGGGCGGCACTTTGGGTAGACGTAAGTTCTATAGCTAGCTGACCACTATGAATTGCTCGTGTGGAGGCTTGATACCATCCTCTGGAGAAGGCGCCCTTCGACATAAAGATGCCCAACTCATGCTGCAGTCAAGCGCACTGAAAAAGCTATGCGCAACAAGCTGAGCGTGCAGCAAGGGGAAGAAGGAGACGAAGAAGATGGTGAGGACAATCTTATGGCCAAAGACAAGCAATGGGGTAAGAGCAAGAGGGGCTATTACGGAGCTGACACTGAGGAGTATGAGGTGTGCACACACAACTGTCCATGTCCATTCCTACACACCTTGTTCAATGTCTTGGTACATCGGTACTGCATGATCATCAAACAAAGTGTCACCGGTATCAAGCGCTGGGCTACCAGATGCGTGAGCTGTCAGCACCAGACAACAGACAGCTGCATGGCAGACTAACAGCAATGGAAGCTTATGACAGTAGGTGCAGTTTGGCAGCACCTGCCATGATTGCACCTCTCAGCATTGACCTGCTGCTTGCTGCTGCATACATGCTGCCCTTGCAGCAGCATTTGCATCACTCAGTCTGTGGATGCATTCGTGCTGTGCTGCTGTTGACTGATGCTGGAGAGACTCATAAGGTCTGAGACGCAGCTGTGTTGCTGCAGCCAATTGCAGGAATCTTGGTCTGTGCCTTGACGTTCATCAGCAGCACATGTTAAAATTTGCCTTTTCATTCTGCAGTTGACTGATGATGAAGAGGCCCTCAAGGATGAAGAGGAGGAAGCACAGAGGCTGCAGAGACAGGCTGCTGAGCAGCTGCAGCCAGAGGACTTTGAGCAAGAAGAGGACGGGCTGGAAGCAAGCAGCAGCAGCAACGAGGAGGCTGAGACCATGGGCGCCAAAGCCAGACAGGTACACAAAGGCTTTTTGCATGTTACATCCGCTTCAGACACCTCGAACCTTAGCGGCATATTGACGGGAACCATGCAGTGCACAATGTGGCCATTTCTGCCACTGACATTTGATGCCAGACCTGCTCCATCATATTCGCTTCCAGTATGTCCTCAAGCCTATGGATTCATTGAAAGTTGATCTGCTTGAAGCAATATGCATACCAACTGAAGCTGTGCCCTGTGATGATTGCCAGAGCATGCTGACAATGGGTACATGTCATGCAGGCTAATGGGTTGGCAAGCAGTGCAGCACAGGCCCCAACAGTAGAGAGGCTAGAGCGTGATGAGGGGGCTCTGACTGATGAGCAGCGCATGTCAGCAGTCATGGCAGATGCGCCAGAGCTGGCTGCTCTCCTGTCTGAGTTACAAGGGAGCCTGGCGGAAGTCAGGTCACATGTTGGGCCAGTGTTGAAAGAAGTAAGAGCCCCCTGTGCAGTGTTGTGCTGTTGTGTTGCCTTGGAAAGCAAAGTGCAGCCAGTGCGCTTGCTACAGGAAAGTACAGTGTCAAAGTATGCAATCTGTGTCTGCATCATCACAGGCAAAGTGTGCTCTACCACTGCAGGCAATGTGCACATTGCTGTACAAGCAGCAGGTCTTGCAGCTGCAACTGTCATCTCCTTGCTGTGCCTCACATGTGATCTTTATCCTCTGATCTTTCTTTTGTTTGTCTGTACATGTAGACTGTCAAGAGCCCTCTGCCTTGCTGTTGAAGTCTTGAGTGCGCTGACCAAAGCACATGACCACATGCACCTAGTCAGCAAGTGCATATGTCATGGCAGGTCAGAGGCGGCAACCTGGCAACAGCAGAGGGCGTGAGCTACCTAGAGGCCAAGCACCTGCTGCTGCTGCACTACTGCATCAACATAGTCTTCTACCTGCTGCTGAAAGCAGAGGGGCGGCCTGTGAGGGACCACCCGGTCATTGCCCGCCTGCTGGAACTCAGAGCGTATCTTGAGAAGATCAGACCCATTGACAAGAAGCTGCAGTATCAGATGGACAAGCTACTCATGGCTGCTCAGTTGCAGGTGCCTCTTTGCTGTATGTGCTGGATTGCAGTCTCATGGACTGGGTCTGTGTCCTATATTGCAAATGGCAGGGACTTTGCCTGAAGATGTCATGAATGGGGAGACCCCTGACAAAACAATGTTGTGACGTTGTATGACAACCTGAGAGATGTGCTCCTTGTGAGAGATCCTTGTGCAAAACTTGTATGGGTTCATGCTGGTCAGCACTGGCTGGCGTGGCATTCTGACAGCCTCAAGTGAAGTTGTTTTACAGCGCTTGTTGCATGCATGCCCATGTCAAGCTTGCATCAGCACTGCTGCTAAATCTGCTGCAAGAGTATGAATACTTCCATGCCAATGGGGAAACCCACTTTTCATGCTCTGCTCTGGCATAGCTGGCTTGTTCTTTGTGCTGACTAGTGCTGAGTCTGTGATGAAAATTCTGCACGTAACTTCTGTTGACCTCAAATAAACTTGCTGCAGATATCAGGGAAGGATCAGGATGTGGCAGCAGACGGCACAGCAGCTGCCAGTGACCTCCTTCGCTTTGGTCCCAAGCCTGATCAGCTCATCCCCAAGCTGGCTCAAGACACCCAGGCAGCAGAGGGGGGTGTGTACAGACCCCCCAAGCTGAACCCTGTCTCCATGGACAATGACCCTGACAAGGACTATGGCAAGAAGGAGAGGCGGCGGCAGGAGCATGCTGCACGCAAAGCTGGCAGAAGCGACTTTGTGCAGGCTCTGGCTTCAGAGCTTGAGGGAGCTCCTGAAGAGGTCAGTGCTTTCGCTTTGGCGTATCTCTACATGAATGGGTTTTAAGCAACATGAGCGTGAAAAGGTCAGCACTGTATATCTGGTCTATGACCATGTGACTAAATAAACCTACCCGCCTGCGCATGTTGCTGAAGGACATACTTTGGTCTAGCATGCTGCTGTTGCTGCTATGATCATGCATGTTGCAGATGCATGCATGTGCAGGTATGTGTTTGGCTTGGTTCTCTCTTGATTGCACTTGTACCTCAACAAGCAGCAGCAGGTGCTCAACAGGGCAGCAAACAGCATCTCTGTTGGTAGATCTAGGTAGAAATCGCTAGCATGGTGACAGCGTCTTTTGCCTGTATGCTGCTGTGAGCCTACAGTGCTTTAGCAGGCAGCAGGACCATGAATACCCAAATTTTGTGGTGTTGAGCTTTCCTCCCCCTCAGGGCCAGTCAACAGCATGATGACAGCCCTAGGCTCAAGCCCATGCCCTACTCCCCCGGGAAGCATTGGCTCTCAGATCAGGAACGCTTCTGCTTCAGTCACTAACCTGCTGAAAGTGTTCCCTGGTTGCAAGTATGATTATTCGGTGCAGTGGCAAACAACGAGGCACTACAGGCACCGTGGCACAGACCGTGACATCAGTGCGAAGCAGGCAAGCACGGCTCAGAAGCCTGTGCATCAGTCATCAGCATGCAGACTGTACTGTGTACTGACAAGCTACATGCTGCTGGTTTGCAGTTGCGGGCATCTAGTGCGGTGGCAGGCAATGAGACTCTGGAAGCGTTGAGGCATAGACAGTGGCTAGAGGCCAGAGCAGCAGAAGAAGAGGACCTCATGGTGCGTGTGCCCCTCAGCAAGGAGCAGAAGAAGCAGGTCAAGGCGGACCGGCGAGTCAACCTGTCAGGCGCAGCCATGATGAATGACTTTGCTGATGACGTGGCTGACCTTGTCGGGGTAAGCAGCCTGTCCCTCAAGCAAAGATGCTTCAAATGGTGCCCCAGAAATGTATATCTCGTAGCAACAACTGAAATTTTCGAAAGGCATGAAAGGGATAAGCAGATGTTGCTTGTGTTCATCAGTCAGTATCATAGGCGTACTTAGTCTGCAGGCATGAGTTGTGCTATCACGCACCCCAGCAAGGTAGCTTGCTCACAGCTCACAGCAACAGTGTTGGCACAGCTCTTATTGCAGCAATGCATGCAAAGGGCAATGAGAGCTGTGCCAACATCGTGCACCTACTGCAGTGCTTGTTTGACACTGGAGTCACATGCAGAGGCAATCAGAGCACACACTTGACTTTAGTCACCATGTCCATGCTGCACAGGTCATTGCAGGCATTTTGCTGGGCTCTACAAATCAGTGCACACTTGTGAACATTTATCCGAGATCCAAACAATCAAGGAAAGGTCAGTAACGCTGCTGAAGTGCAGATCAACTCAACAAGACAGGAAAGCATCAACTTCTTCAGTGAGTCACGTCGTACAGTGTGATTTGCTGATGTGACCACATGCGTATATGCTGCAGATGGATAATGGCGGAGCTGCAGGGCTGGACGATCGCTTCTTGGGTAACCAGTTGTCACAGAAATTTGGGGCTGATCTGCTGACCCAACAGAAGGGCAAGTTGAGGTCTGGTGATGATGATCTGTCTGCTAAGCTGCCTCTATCACAGAGGCGAGCCAAGTATGATGGTGTCAAAGCCAAACAGTCAGCAAAGTAAGTTACACACTGGCTGCGCAACGGCAGCTGTGTTTGGCGTGAGATGTATGTGTGCCTGCAGCCATATGTACAGTGAGCATCTGAATTCATTATGTATGTTTGTATGTCTGTTACATTAGAATGTCGTGAGTGTTTCCTGGCATCACCTGCAGCGTCGTTCTTTAATTGATGCCTGTGTGAATAAATAGCGCAGGTCTTTCCTACAGTGACTTGTATGGCCATCCTCTGTTGTCTGGTCAGTTCTTTGCTGGGCTCACCTGGTAGTCTGTCACTGGCTCTGGTTTGCAGCCTCCCGACTCCTAGACCCTTGAGAATGGTTCAATCTGCAGGACAAATGCATTTGGCAGTGATGGTGATGGTGAACAGCCCAAGAAACGGATGCGAGAAGAGGATGACTTCTATAAGGAGTCCAAGGCACTTGCAGAGGGCAAGAAGAAATCCAAGAAGGGCAAGTACACAGCGCCAGACACCCTACCTCCCAGGCCAGACCCCACAGTTGAGGGGGCTAGGGCCATCACCACCGACATTGAGAAGAACAGGGGTCTCACTCCTCACAGAAGCAAGGCCACAAAGAATCCCAGGAAGCACAATAGGAACAAGTTTGAGAAGGCAACCATGCGGCGCAAGGGGCAAGTGCAGGAGGCAAAGTCTGGCTCAGCTGGTGGGTATGGTGGGGAACAGACCGGTATCAAGGCTGGCGTTACACGTGGTGTCAGGTTCTGATTCTTTGTGTGTGATATGTTTGAGAAGCAGTCATGACCTGTAGACCATAGCCTGATGCTGCTGGCTTGAATGTTCAGCATGGATACCAATAGTTTGCAGCCGATTTCATTAGTTTAGTGAAACTCTTTCTGGCTATTCGATATATGCCACTACCACAGCTCTGTTAGCGAAAGGCTGTTGCAAAATCTCGATTTTAGAGAGTATTTTTGGCGCGAGAGTATGCAGTTCCGGTCAGATCTAATGCTGCGACGCAAGTCAGCTTGCGGGCACGCTCAGCCTGTCTTGTGTACGTGGGGTTTAACATTACGGTAACAGCACCCAGCAATTCTGTCATGTCACAACCAGCCCCCGCAATGCTGATGTTGAAACTCTTAAAAACTTATGTAAGTCACCGCTGCAGAGAGTTGCGAACCCAAACGCTTCTGCCGTACTGTAACATGTCTCTAGCTAGGACGCAGAAACATGAGGAAGGTGACGAGCTTTGCAGGAACCACCAATCACACCATCATAAAACTAAATGGACCTATCACTTCCTGATATACATACAGGCTGCAGCAATCAACTATTGGTGCCCCACTCCAGGGACTGCATCACATAGCCAGGGCTGTCTTGTGAGGCCAAACACGAACCCCCATCCTGCTTACATGTCAATCAGTTCCCATACGCCTTCTTGAAGCGCTCGACTGCCTCCAAGATGTCTTCCCTGCAACATAGCAAACATGGCTTAAATACATGGCAATGACACAAGATCACTGAGCAACAGGCCTGTGCTGTGAATGTACTGAGCACGTCCCAAATCTACTGAGAAACAGACAGACCCTTCAAGCTGAGCTTAAAAAGTGAGACGCTTGGCCACAATGGCAATAACTGCTGTCATGACTTGGTAAACCTGAAAGATGCCGACAGCTCTTGCTGCCTTGACATGCTGGTGGCTGATACTTGTGCAACTACTGATGTTCACCTGTGTCCAAAAGCACTTGCTCTGACAAAACCCTCCCCTGCAGGTCCAAAGCCGCTGCCGGGGGTAGTCACAATGTTGCACTTGTGCAGTATGTCAGCAAAGACATCCCATGAGGGCTTTCCTGGGAAGCCAACCCAGACATAGGGAGCATTCTGGCCACCATACACCTTGAAGCCCATGTCAAGAAAGGTCTGGCGCAGAATGGTGGCATTCTCCTTGTAGTAACTGACCAGATCCAGCATGGCTTCATAGCCTTTGGGCTGCAGTACAAGACATTGTGTCAGCAGCAAATCAGTCGTGACAGCTAGAGAGATGCTTCATGCCTGTTAGGCTACAGTGCGCAATCATGAGTGAGTCTCTGGCCCATCACGACAGCAGCCACAAGCAAACGATTGATTGCAGGACAGATAGCCGCATATGCACAAGCCAGCAAGCATGGCCAGGCAAGTCAACTTGCTTGGGGCCTGCAACAATGATGCTACGCATGGGAAAAAAGGCGCATCTGCACCCTTGACGTAGACCAATCCATGACTTCATGTCACTTCAAGCACAACAAGCAGCCCCATGAGTGAGAGACACAGGCAGAGGGTGCTCCACGTGCTGCAAAGCCCATCAGCAGCAGGCAGAACAGCATAAGGAGGTACCTCCATGCAGGCGAGGCCACCCGCTTGTGAGATGACAGAAGCCCCATTGAAGGTGGTGGTCATGATGCGGTTGAAGTCCTGCTGCACAGGGGTGCCGTCAGCAAACTTGAGGGCTGCTGGGACGACCGTCCAGCCCAGGCGCACACCGGTGAAGCCAGCGTACTTGCTGAAGGAGCACGTCTCCATGGCCACCTCATCTGCCCCTGCACAGTACGTCAGAAAGCAAACTCAAACGCATGCGAGAAAGCAGTTAGAGTGTGTAGCACACCATGTGACAAAGCAAACTCAGAGGTGTGTGCAATGCAAGTGTACATGCTGACTGTATACAAATGGTGTGGAGTCATGATTTGGGTGTTGGGTGAATACAGCTACCTCAGAATTGTCCTGTTCAGCAGCAATACCGCATGCTTTGAGACAGCAGTGTAGCCTTCCTATCAAATGACCTGTTATACGATCAGCCTGCTCTCCATGTTTCAGCATACACATGTTGATGAAGGACAGACACCCCATGCGCTATATCCCTGGTGACTTCTCTCAGGGCTGAAGTGCCAGGCAATATGCTGACAAGGTCCACTGCTAAGATCTGTGGTGGTAGCCTGCTGCGACTAAAACAAACATGACTATGCAAGCAAATTTATGTGATGCAAGAAGGATCAACCTGCACTTCCATGTGATCTGACTCTAAGACAGACCATAGCCTTGTCACTTGCCTGGTATCTCAAAGATGCTCTTGGGACAGTCATCATCCTCAATGTACAATGCGTATGCTGCATCATACACTATCAGAGATCCATTCTTCTTGGCTGCTTCCACAAGGCTGGTGAGCTGCGCTCGGGTGGCTGCAGCGCCAGTTGGGTTGTTGGGAGAGCAGAAGAAGATCACATCTGACTTTTCAGCCTGCGCAGAATCGGGGACACTGTGTAAAATCGAATGCTGTACATCATGATGCAGACCAGCAGCAGCAGTAAGTGCACAGCCACACCATACAAAAGTTTGCAAATGTAACGACGATGTCAGCAAGTCACGATGCAGCGGCCCAAAATGCTAATTGAATGTGCTACTACGGCACTTTGAATGTCGGCACATGGGCTCAGTGAATTGTAGTCTATATAGACATCATGAAGTCAGTATCAAGTAATCCTCATAGCCCATGAGTAAGCCATGCCACGTAGGCTTTGCTGCTCAGCAGATAAAGATGATGTACTCACTCCAAGTCACCTTGGTCAGTAGTCTAACATGTAATTTTCTGAGCATCACCGCAGCCACATTGCACACAGTAGCAAAACTTTGCACATGCTGTTGCACTTTTGAAAATTTGGTGATTTTGATGGCTTTGCAACCTGGACAGTTGTATGCAGCAGTCAGCTTGTCCAAGTTCAGCTTAAAGAAGCTGACTGCTGCTTTCAGCTGCTCAGGTTGGGAAGCCATCAAGATTCCCTCTCTCCCAAACAGGGGCTCTGATGCAGCGCAGCCTAAAACCAAACAGTGCAAGGTGCAGGCTGCTCACCACAGACAGATCTGGGAAGAAGCCATTCTCTGGGGTGCAGGGCATGTACTGCACATTGCTGAAGCTGGTGGCCTCCTGGTCATAATCCCCAGTCATGCCCATGATGACTGATGTATCCACATAGACGGGATAGGAGGGGTCCTGAACAGCCACCCGAGGGCTGCTGCCAAGCATCATCTGCATACCACCTTCACAGCATGAGTCACACATGTGTCAAAAGTACAAGCAAGGCACCATTTTGAATCAGTTGCAGATACAAGAGTCCAAAAGAGGACAGACAGGAAAGCGTGCGGTGTAGTCGTGGAGAGCATAGCAGTTTGCATTGTGCGTTTTGCTTGTTTGCCGATGAAGCAAAGAATGCAGTAGACTTGCTATTGGCTGCTCAAACAGACCCTGCTTGCGCCATAATAATAATGATGATAATAATAATAATAATAATAATAATAATAATTAAAACGCTTTCCAGCTCATGGTGAGCTAGGTACGTGCAGGAACATGCTTGCGCCATGCAGAGCATGTTCCACACAGCATGGTCACATGGAGACCCTGACATGCAAGATCCTCCACCAATACTGGCTTGCACACAGTATTACCTGCAAACGCCCAATGTCGCACTTGGAGCCATCTGATACAAAAATATCGGAGGGCTTGAGATTCAGTCCATTGTATAGTTTGTTACAGATAGCTTCCCTGAGGACGCCTTTGCCCTGCTCTGCCCCGTATCTGCAACACACAGCAGCTTTTCAGCTGACATCCGCATCACAATGTGTTGTGATTAACATGGAAGAAGCCAGCATTTCAGCTGACATCAACATCGCAAGGTTTTGTGCTTGACAAAGCTAGATTGCCGACAGCATTTTGGCTGATGTCAAGATCACAACATTTTGTGGTCGATGAAGATGGAGTAAAAGCTTGTGTGCAAGCCAATGGCATTGTAGCGGGGATGTGACTGTCATTCTGGGTGATATGTTCTCAACACGACTATTCAGCTCCGAAAGATGGTGTTTTATCATGTCTAATCCTCCAGTCACATGTCCCCTTGCATGCCCCAATGCAGTATAGAAAGTGAGCATGTGCACTGTCAAATCAAGCATTGGCCTGGGTGGCCAACAATCATCCACAGGATGACAGACCAGACTTACCCACTGTAGCCTTCCCTGGTGGCCATGCCTGATGCTGCAGCAGCCATGGCATCAGCGATGACTTGAGGAATAGGTTCAGTGGTGTCCCCGATGCCAAGACTAATGATCTTGGCATCAGGATTGGCCTCTTGATGTTCCCGTCGTCGTTTTGCAATCTGCAGCAAGCAGCTAGTTTGAGTTGCAAATCAACGGAGAAACAGCACCATGCAACAGTCTGCAAATGCTTACCTCGGGGAAAAGATATCCTGCCTGAAGCTTAGCAAAATTGGCATTGCGTTTCACGCTGGTGCGCACTGCACAGCAACATAAATGGTCAAGGATATGCTGGCAACTATGGGGCTGAAACTATGCTTTAAGCAATCTCACCTTCTTCTTGCGTTGCCACAGTGAAAGAAATCTTGGTCGGATGGCATCTGCACAGGACGTGAGGCAACGTCAAACTCTGCCAACCCAACGAACAAGAAGTCTAGCCAATATTGTGGCTAACATGATGCAATGCGACAAGCTTCAGGAAGGACACCATGACGTAGCTGACACAGACAGGCAGCAGCTGACCAGAAAGTAAGCTCTGCACCTCCTGTGGGCTCGTGCTGGCTCGCGAACATGTGCGCACTGCCAAACCGCGGGAGCACGCGCTCCCAGGCTCCCTGACGTAGCCATATTGTACATGTCGAGCGACTTTGCAATAGCAAGGCGGCTTTCATGTTTGCAGCTGGGCTGTCGTAGGGCTTTTGCAGAATGGCAGTCAGAACTAGGGTCTGAGCGAGCACAAGCAGTCGCACATATCAGACCAATAATACTTGTTTCTGGCCGGACGTTGAACGTCGTTACTGGGTTGCTCACAGCAGGCTAGGTGCGGCCGGACTAGCGCAGGCGGCGCCGTGTTGCTACAGGTCAGTCTCGCTAGATATTCTGGCATGTTCAAGCTTGAAGGTTCTGCTTGTCTTCGCCCACCTGGCTCATCACGAACTTAGCCAACCATCATCGAATGATTTTGGCACATAAACACCACTCATACACCGTGTTTTACATGTATGACTTGGCTGTGCTACTTCAATAGGTCACCGTCCGTTCAAGGTGTGAAAGCCGCGATGCCAGGTTACAACCCCTCTCCAGAGCAGGAAAGCATCTACAACCTGATTCCAAGATATCAGGCCCCAACACCGAAGCAAGCTCTTTATCGCTCAAAGGTATCTAGTTTTTTTCCCTACAGTGCTACCTTCTCCTGTCAACCTACTGGTATCAGGCTCCAACACCTGTATATATGCCCACAGCACAAGGGCAAGGTTGACCCAAAGCAGTATGAGATGGGGGTGAAGAAGATGCAGCCAGCAGCCACCTTTGGCCACCCATATGGCATGAACAGTACCAGCCCTGACCAATTCCTGAAGAGCCATGCTCAGGAGCCTCTCTTGCCTGAGCGTAAGCTTCTCATACAATGGTGCTCTTTAAGTCCCGAATCTCTCAATTGTCAGCCCTGCCAGTGATGTCACATCCACTCTACCTGCAACGTACAGCTGTCATGGGCATCAGCTTGTCACACACCTCTGCAGACATTACCCACTAGACTTATGCGCTTTTCAGTAACAGCAGCCCGTGGCCAATGGGTTTTGCTTGACCTTTCTGCGTGGGCGTACAGCTCACAAACCCTCTACAGAGAAGATGCGGCTGAAGGCGCCAGTGCCTCTGAAGACCGAAGTGCCAACCATGGGCTTGCATAGCAACAAAAACTTTGTCACCACAAATGCTATTCAGGCAATCCTGTCAAAGCCCAAGCAGATGCCAGAGGACTTCAGGTATTACTTTCCTTCCTTGCCTTTAGTTTGTTTTCCGCACAGAATCAGGGTCGAACATGTCTTAGGCATGTACAAGGCAAACAAGCCTTTCAAGGCTTGTTTGCCTTGTACAGCATAAATGCTTTTGCTTCAAGTTTTCACAGACCATCATCATCAAACTGTACATCAGCTGCGCAGAGCTGTATCAATGGTGAGAGTGCAGTCCCATCACTTTGTGTGGCTTGGCAGGTGGACTTTGAAGCCTGAATTTGGGGAGGTGCCTCAGTACTTGATCAAGAACAAGAAGCAGATTGCTGATGAGAAGGCTAGTGTGGAAGAGCACATCAGGCTCCGTCAGCAGCAGGTGTAACACACGTGCCATGTGACACACTCCTGCGCAGGCTTCACACTCTATTGCAGAAATCTTGGGTTCATCTTGCTTTGAGCTCAGTACCCTTGAAGACTTTTGTCTATGCATTATCATGCTGATGAGACCAGTAGAAGATAAAAGACTGCATATGAGGGCATGTTTGCATTGCGCTGCATAACCATGATCTTCATGCTGAGTGCATATGTGCAGTGGATGTTGCATAGTACTGACTGTGATGACATTACATGCAGGAGCATGATGCACACGTAACTCAGATGAGCGAAGGTGAGAGGCAGCAGTTACTGCATGACTTGAAGACTAAGTGGGCAACTGTGAACACTGCTTACCAAAAGCTGCCATTTTCTCTGGACACTCCTGCAAAGATGAAGAGGAAGGAGACATTTGAGAAGCAGCTGACCGAGATTGAAAAGGATGTACAGCTGTTGGAGCATGGAAGCACTGTCTTAGTCTTGCAGGATTGATTATAGCCAGGATGTAAACAAACCTTGCAATGTTACTGCATAGGAGTGCGAGCTGCGGTCCACTCATGCTCTCTAAGCGGAAACAAGCAATGCTAGTGTGTATGTGCCAGGATCAGACTAATCAATCTCTTGTATCATATCAGGACCTGTCGCCAGCACCCTGATCTGTAAAAGGCAGCTTGGTGTCTCTCAAGCCTGCATGATCAAAATAAACCAGAGTTGAATTCTCAGATGAAATCGCAAGAGTGATTACAACACTAGCGATTGGACTCAAGTTGATTACAAATATAAGTGGCTTTGAAAGCTTGGTGGGGTGAATGCAAACTCACATGCTGAGAAGGGATGACATCAAATGGCTGCTGTGGGGCGTGTGCAGGCTGTAGCTTTGGCTTCTGTTGCTGCTGTTTTAGGACCTTGATCACTACCTCAAACTGCTTTGCAGACACACCTGCAAAACGGCAGAAGGTACTATCAGGTGAGACGAATTCTGAAATTACGCTGTGTGCAGAACCAGCAAGGCGAGCTCGGCATGAAGCATCGAGGTTGTGACTTGATGGAGCTGACAATTGTGCCCTAAAGCAGTGATCATACTCTGAAGTGCAGACAGGAGCTTCTGTGTGTCTTGGAGGTCAGTTTTTACAGATGCTATCTGGGTTGCTTGGGCAGCAAGCTCCTCTGCCTGCTGAAGGTTTTCTTGCTGGACCTGTATGAACACAAACAGTGTGACAATTTCTGACAAACATACATCACAAGAGCAATGACACATGACAGCATCGCACACTGCATTGCACAAGCAATTTGAAATGTGACAAGCATAGCCTTTCAGCACAGCATCCAGTGTTGTAGTCACATGGGTGTGCATTGCGATCATGTTGTTCTTTTTGGCGTCGTGACGCCATGCTTGACTCATGAGTGTGCAACAATGAATTTACACCTTGCGCAACAATGGCTTTGTGTCATGACCCACTAGCCTTGTCTTCAACTGAACTTTTGTGACTTGACGTGCTAAGGCTTGCAAAGACTGTGCTTGACGGTCTGCCAACGCTTCAAGCTTAGCCAGGCCTGCTGTTGATGATGTTGCTGGGTGTATGTCAACATCATGCTTCCTGCGCATATCATGTTGTGTGTGCTGTACATGCAATGTTATGCAAAACATTAACAGACAAGTGCATGCAGACGGCTGAAAGCAGTGCTTACCTACCATTACTGACCCAGCGCCGAATAGTGCCAAGAACATATGCCAATATCAAAGCACAAACGGCAAACTGGGAGAGCCAATTGGGATGTGATATCATATGGTGCTGTGGCTGACATACGGGCTCGGATTGATGTGCTTCACATTCATAGCTTGCTGCTTCCTGCACCTCTTGACTATACTTCAAAAACAGTGCATAAGCCTGCAACCCAACTGAGCTGACCAGGCTCAGCAACTCTGTTGTTCGGAGAAACATGGCCACGGAGGCGGTAGAATCTGCGTGAGAGACATCCAGATCTCGCTGGGTAGAAGTCGCGCTGCATTTCTGTTTCTGCCGTCTCGCTAAATGTAACGCCTGTGTAGCGTGTGCTCGGACGCAAGCTGCTTTACGCACTTGGTGATGAATGCAGCGACAGAACAGATTGGAAGGACAAATTTGGCAGCAGTTCATGGCGTTGCTACCATATGTATCGAAAGTGCAAGGTGTAAGGTCGCCATGGCAACATCGCATGCATGACACAGCTCAAATTAGGCTGAAGCTGCTGACATGCAAGCCGTTGTCAGTACAGTACCATCAGCGTGTCATAGCTAGCCAGAGAAAGCCGAAAGGGTGTTGCTCTCTTCAGATCAGAGACATTGCAATTGTTGTTAAAGGCTTCGATTTGGGGATGACCGACTTTCCACAGAAAGTCAAAGGAAAAGGACTTGCATGCCATGGTTACTAGATTTCCTTTCCTGCCCGTCGCCATTGCAAGAAGCGCTGTAAGCTCAGACCATCCGCCAGGCTTGCCATAGCTTGCTGCCATTTCCTCCAGAATGTGGCGTGTTGAGACGTAGTCAGCGCTGCGCACTTGGCTACTTTTGCCTTGCTTCTGTAGTTTCGAGGCTGCATGGCTGTCACATCTGCCGGTGTTTGCGGCTTAATACCTGAAGCTACCCCTTGCACGTTGCAACAGATATGCATGTAGCGCTTTGCTTGGGGTACGGAGAGCTCCAGAGCCATCAGCAGTCGGACTCAGTCACAGACCTACAGACGTAGAAGTCTCGTTTTCGTTGACCCAGCCCGTCCGCGGCCACACCCATTGCTGGACTCGCTGATTGACTGCGATCAGCCGCACATACACAGAGTAAGCGGTTCGTGCGCGTCCCCCACACAAATGAAGGCACTGGATCGCAGCAGTTGCTGCACTGTGTCAATAGTGAGCTCAAGGCACGAGCCGCATGCGAGAACACTGAGACCAAACATTCTCTGCCTGTGCAGTGGAACGCAAGAACATAAACATGGCTCGAATCGAGGATGACCACGAGCGTCAGGTATATGCTGAGACTGGGCAGGAAGCATGGGCCTAGTCAGACTCAAGCTCAGCGCATACATACAATGTTATGTGCAGGCAACCTTCCAGCGAAGGAAGAACGGGTTGATGAGGAGAGCTATGGAGATCAGTGTGCTATGCGGCTGCGACATTGCAATGTTTCTGTTTGCACCAGATGAAAGGTTGTCACAGTATACCAGCAGCGAGATGGAAGGGCTGCTAGACAGATACAGCAGAACCTGTCAGCAGCCGCATGAGTCTCGGAGTAATCAGGATGTAAGCATCAAGCATAGCTGACTGTGTTTGTTGCACCAGGCGTGCATGCTTCACCTTCCTGACACCTTGCCCCGTGGTTGCAGCTGCTGCAGATGCTTCCGCCTGACTTGGCAGCAGATGTCATGGCATTGCATCCTCAGAGAAAGAGAAGGGTAGGTGCCTCTAAGCCCTCTTTTGCAAACCTGTAGATTCAACCTTGAGTACATGGCCTCACATAGATGAACAGTGTTTGCAGGGCAGACCTGTTCTAGTAGAGGAGGGTGAAGGTGATGTATCTTCCATGTCAGATGGCAGGTAAGAAACACGTTTTGTCATACTTAAGCTGTCAGTTGTGGTCTAGTCTGCATGTCCCTGGCATAAGCTGTCTGATCTTTGCCACTCATTGTTCCACAAACATCTGATGTATTTTTTATGGCATAGTCAACCACAAAGGTTGCTCAGGTGTGCTCAAGCTCCTTAGTTTGGCAAACATACAGTCCAATCTCTGTATTTGTGCTGCTTATGCAGTGCATTGCAGCACAGACAGATGGACATTCTGAAGCCTTTGGGACTTGCACCAGAGGACGTGAAGCTGCCCCTGTCGCCGCGCAGTGAAGATGCGTATGCTCGCATCAATGAGGAATTTGACATGCTATATAGTCAGCTTCAGGATCCTGGGGAGCAGGCTGGTCAGAATCATGCTGAGGTGAGCTCCCAAGCCATTTGGGTCGCATGCCACATGCAGCACCAGGACCAGGCACTGTCAACACAAGCAGTCTGCACTTGCTGTGCCATAAAGTCGAGACGCAAGCCAACTGCTATTTTATACCTCACACCATCTGAATTACCAAGTACTAAGTATCTTGCATGTCTATCTGTATCATACAAGCTGTCTGCTGTATGTGTAGTGTACACCTGGACACAAAGTAAGGCATGAACTTCAGCAATGTTGTTGACTTGACAGCGCATCCACCAGCACATTCAAGTCATTGTACAGTGCATGGTCTGTCAGACAATGCCCCTAAAACCTGCATGTTGACACATGATGGCTAGTAATGAACAGCAAAAGCACTGCATTCATGCGCCTGAGAAGCTAATTGCTGCTGTTGGGCACTCCATGCTGGGCAAACTTGGGAGATTGCTTTTTGGTGAACAGTTATGTTTGGCATGCAGCGGTCCCCAACCAGCAATGACTCTTTGGCGGGAGGGGCAACAGGCAGGGGCAAGCGTGGAGGTATGTTCTGCCCTCTGCCACAAACAACATCTCAACATCTTGCATGAGGGGACTCACACGCATCCTGTGCAGCAATGTTCTGTAGATCTGCTGGCAATGTATGACAAATGGCTTGACATAGGCAGGCTGTTGAAGAGGAAGACCTGCAGCATGAATTGCAGCTCAGAATGACTCCTTGCATAGCTTGTGATCAGAGCTTCTGATGCAGTAGGCTGTCCAGCAACCAAAGTCACACATGTGTTCATGCCTGCGTTCTGTGCAAAAGCAGGATTCTGTGCACAGCTTTCTGCTTTGGTATAAAATGCAAAGTGCTCTAGTCCTGGATGATCGAGCATGTTCTTCATGTGCCCGCCTTGCCACCAACTCTTGCTTGCACGCCATAGGACGTCCAGCAACAATGAAGAAGAAGGGATCTGTGAAGCCAAAGAAGAAGGAGACTGCCGCTGCAATTAAGAAGGGAGGCAAGGGCACTAAGGGTGCAACCCCAGCCGATAGTCACACCCCTCCTCCTGAAGAGGTGGTGGCTGAAGGGGGGATGCCAACAGCTGATGGGAGAGTGCCAATAGCCCAAGGGGGACTGCACACTGGTGAAGGGAGAATGGAAGCCCCAGCTGCCAGCAGTGCTGGCCAGGTGGCTCCAGCCAAAGGGCACCCCCCTGTGGAAGGCCCTTCCACTGACAGGGCAGTTCCTACATCTGCAGAATCCCAGCAGGGTAAGGCACACTTCACTCAAGGTGATAGTCAGCAGGCAGGCCTGGACAGCTGACCTGCTTTGTTGCATGTGAGTGCTTGAAAACTTTGCTTTTATGGAGAAAAATTGTCTATACATATGGAACACAGAGATGACTCACACGGTAACATGATTGTCCGGCTTCATATTTTCAAGTCAAGACTGCTGACACAGCTGTCAACCATATTAGCGTCTGTTCTAGCAAACAATTCATGCTCAAGATTGTGAGCATACATCTCACATCACCTGAGATCTCTATGACTGGCAGAGTCTCACAGTTGCATTGCTGACCATAAGGACGCAAAGCTCATCATCAGCTGCATCTGCTCTGCAAGTATGCTTCCATAGCTGGTCAATGCTGCATTCAACGCTGCTGTTCACAACTTGCGTGTTACCTGATGGTTTGAGCAAGTTTCCGCAAAACACATTTGAATTCCTCATCAAGGTAAAACAGTCAAATCCAGTAACACTGTTACCCAACAAAGATTGTACCCTCTGCATGTTGGGTGATAGTTCTACATTGGTTTGCTGCAGGCAATGATCAGAAGAGTGGCACAGCAGCTGCTGCTCAACAGCCGCCCTCAGCCCAGCTCACTGCTGCCCCCCAGGCTGAGGTCACAGGACCCCCTGCATCACCCCTGTCCCCAACAGCATCTAGTGCATCCCCAAAGCCATCCACCACACAAGTGCCTGGCCCTGGGACTGGAACTCAGTCCCTGCAGCAGCCTGGCAGTGCCTCTGCAATGCCCTTAGGAGCCGTTGACATGAGCAGGGCTGGTGGACCTGCCCCTGCCCTGGCAGATGACAATGGTGCTGCGGTTGTGACCACTGGCCTGGTGAGACATTAGGTGATCCTGAGTGATGGTTGCATTTGACACCCTTGGGTGTTTGTGCTGCATGGGATATCGTTTTACTGCTGTCAGGATGTGTGCAGCAGTGGGCAGGACATTGGTCAACAGCTGGCTCTGCTACCATTGTGTGTTTATCTCTAGTGCTGTTGTAGCTACCTCACAGCTGCCTTGGATGCTCATCAAATAGCTGTTAGCTTTGCATGTGTCAAGGCTGCATTGCTATACATCTCGTTCAGGAACGCTTTTGCATGCAGACACGGAAAATCAGCAGCACAACTTTATTGCTGCTTTGTTACCATGTTGCCTGACTGACAAACTATGAGGTATCCACAAGCGATGTTTCTCCATGACAGGGAACAGCAGGAGTGACATTTGCGCCACGTCAGCTCGCCTCATACAGCACACCCAACTTCTTCACTGGTGAGGCAGCCTCAGCACTCAGGGAAGCCAGCAAGACTGCCCAAACTGCTGGCTTTGCCTTGAGAATGCAGGCGGCCCCACTTGCCCATGCTCAGGGCAACAGCTTGCCTAGCTCTCTTGGTGCTGGCCAGCAGCATGTGCCTATGCAGTCTTCGCTTGTTTCTCCATCAAGTCATGACCATGCTGATGAGCCAGCTGCAAAGAGGAGGTCAAGAGAAAGACAGCCTACGCAGAAGGCCATAGATGCTGGTTTGGCCCCTGCGCTTGCAGGACAGCAGGAGCGACATAGTCCCACTAGAGGTGTCAGTCCAATGCAGGATGCTCAGCAGTCGCATGCCAAATCTGCTGCCCTGGTTCAGTCACTGAGTGCAGCTCCGCCTGCGCAGCACTTGCAAGCAGGAATGCCTGTATAGTATGTGCCCTACCGCAGCTTTGAAACATGAGCGCAGGGTTGAGTTCTAGTCTATCTGTTGCTTCTGAATAATCGCTTTACTGCACAATGTGTCAGAACGTTTTTTTGGAGTGTTTGTCGTATGCTTCATTCTTTCTATCGTCAGCAGGTGACCGTGGACAGATTTCAGCTGGCATCTACCCTACCCACTTAAGTTCGATGTCCTCGCTAACGGCTCTTGTCTCTAGCAAAGCTACTCAATGCGCGTTTTAGTGCTGTGGATTATGAACGCCTTGTAAACACGACCCCACGCTGATCGAATTGCAGCTGCAAAGCCGGTCTATAACGGAGGCATGTTGCACAAGTGCATGCTCCTACTTGCTGGTTCCAGCGAGTCTCCGGGACGGATGTTCGCCTAGCATGTCAAAGCTTTACATGCATTTTCCTTGCTAAGGTCTAGATCAAAGTGCTGGTGTGCAGGGATCCTTGTCTAAGCTTCGGCATGGCTCTTGGCCCGGAGCTTTGATCAAGGCGACGTTTCATGAAGGCGACGTTTCATCTCATTGAGCAAGCGCTTTGTCAAATTTCTGTATGATAGCCACCAACTGCACTCGCGACCTGAGCGCTTCACATGCACAGCTGTGCTGCCCAAGTGGCGTGCCTCGAACAGTATGAAAGTTCCCACCCTGTAAAAGTAGGATCACATGCCTGATGCGTCATGCTTGAGGCAGCACACTGCAATCGCAAAGTGAGCAAGAGCGTCCAGACTGCTCAAACAGTCTGCATTCACTGCTGCGCCAGCCACCCGCTATCATCACTTGACTGTGGCAACCCTGTCCTGACACGTGAGCTGTCTGTAAGCTTACAGCCTTGTAGACCTGCATGTCTGATTCAGACAATGACAACTATATTTACTATGGCACTGCTCTGGAAGAGGAAGTGGAAAGCCGAGCAGGGCAACACAGCAAAGCTGTGCAAGATCCTTCCTTGACAAAGAGTCTACCAGTATGGAAACAGGTATTACTCGACGATGCTGCCGCTGTAATGCTTGCTCCAAAGGTGTTTGCACATTTAGCATCACATGCATGCGCTCATCATGAAGCTTATTGCATATAAACTGCATCACATGTGCAATGGCATGTTGTGCAGGAGGTCACAGATGCTGAAGGCAGAAGACGCTTTCATGGTGCTTTCACTGGTGGCTATAGCGCAGGCTTTTACAACACTGTGGGCTCTCAAGAGGGCTGGCAGCCAAAGACCTTCAAGTCTTCTAGAGACAAGCGATCTGGAGATAGGTGTGCACACATTTTACGTGCTGCATCATGCAGGGCTGTGCAGTTGTTGCCTGGGTATCAGAGACTTGTGAAAAACTTTGCAAAGAAGTACTGAACGCACATCGAGGACCTGTATGCTCAGCAGAGCTGATTCTGCTCAGAAGCCATATGTACATCCGGGTTTTTTTGTTGGAGAAGATGGCAAGTCTGCAATGATCTTCTTCTGCAGGCAGCAGAATGTGGAGGACTTCATGGATGAAGACGAGCTGGAGCTGCGGCAGAAGTCAAGTGTTCAGACAAAGGCAGAATATGACACATTTGGTGACACAGCTACAGAGTTGGCTCGCAAGGCTGCGGCGGCAGATGCTCAGGCAAGGCCTAGCTTGATCCCGGGACCTGTCTTTCAGGACCTCATAGCTCCTGTGCCAGACTCTGTAGGTAGGACACACAGTGCTGCTGCATGTCTGCTCACATCCAATGTGACTAAGCTCCTCCTTATTCATAACGCTTAGCAAGGCTGTGCCAATTGTAGTGCAATGTATGCTCAATGGTTTGAGGATGTGCACATTTCTCCAGAGGTGCTAAGGCTGGCTGTTCAGCCTAGCACCACATGTTGGGCTTTTACTGGCTTGATGCTTGCAAGTGTTCTGGCAGTGACAGTACGTAAGCTTGGGCTGCTTGACATGAGCAAAAGCTGGGCAAATACGCTGAGCAAATGTCCAGGTTATTGCAGGGTTTTGGCACATGTAGAACAAACAAGACTTGACGGTATGACTTTTACTTGTAGGGGTTAGGCTACTCCAGAAGATGGGGTGGCGGCAGGGCAAGGGTGTAGGCACTGCAGACATCAGTGCAGCAGACAAGTCCACAAAAGGCAGCCGGTGGGGCCGGGTAGCAGGGGTGGGTGTTGACAACACCCCTCTATATGCCTTGAAGCCCAAGGAGGGCCTGCACGGATTGGGCTTTGACCCTTTCAAGGTGAGAGCCTAGCCAGTCTGGCTGAGCACACTGTAAACCACAAAGTCTGTCTGCGAAAACACTTCATGTTTGCCGAGCACCAAGATTGCACAATATTAGCATAGGCATATTGTACGAGCTCTTGACTACAGACCCTATCTGCAGGCCAGGTTTCACAACTTCACCCTTGTAGGAACCACCAGCTGTAAGGGTTTGCGTCTTCAAGGCTTCGTACCCTCAAGGCCACCTTGCATCTTGCAAGGCTTGGAGACTCCTCACGCACCTCTATACACTCGGCATGTGACTTTGCAAAATTAAGGCTCATGCAGTTTTTTCTGGAGTGCAGGATGCAGAGGTGTTCCGCAAAGCCAAAGGGGCTTTAGAGCCACAGAGCAAGCAAGCAGTGACAGGCACCAAGAGGACACGTGGCGTGGCATTTGGTTCCGGAGCAGCTGATGAGGATGACAGCTATGGCATGATGGAGGACTATGTGGTTGAGGAGACTGACAAGCGCAGAGGGCTGTTGTTTGAGGTTGCAGAGGGCAGTGATGAGGATGACGTGCCTTTTGTGATGGGCAGGTGAGGTGTGACTTCTGACATTGTCTGTGTCTGTGTCTGCATGGCATGTTATGCATGGCTGCGGAATGAGCGTAAAATGCAGCACTTGTACTGATGCCACTGCATGTTTGTGGCTGTGTGATTATGGCTGCATAGTGTCTGCATACCCAAGTCACTGCTCTTTTCAGTTATCACACTGCTTTTACTATCAGCTGACACATGAAGGCGCCCTGCATACATACACTGCTGTCAGGTTGTGATGCAGACCTGAGTCAGGCCTGAAACATTGCATCTGTCGTTGAAGCAGTGCACAACACTTGCATGAATAGAATCACACTTTAGCACTTACTGTCAGGCAGGGCCTTAAGCGGGGCAGGATGACTCCCTAGCGTCCTGCCCTTAAGCAGGGCTATTCAGAGTGCGCACCGTATGTCTGGCCAACTGTCTAGGCTTTACATCTTAAGTCCACTTCTGCATGTCACACATAATGCACAGACATCTGTACTTGATACATGGCACGGGTCACACACCATGCTATGCAACCTGCTACTGTTCTCATCCAGAAGAAGTCAAATGATCCTGATCAAAGGCACTGCTTTTACGGCGTGCTACATGATCTGGTCCTATCTTTATACAGGAGAGTGCAGAAAGCTGAGCCGTATAGATTGACAGGCGCAGCAGCTCCTCTTGCCATTCAGTCCAAGGAGCATGGTCGCCAGCCTGGATCATTCATTGCAGGCTTTGTCAAGGGGGCTGATGCGGCCCCCTTTGCTGTCTTCCCGGCCCCCAAGGTGCCTGCTAGCTACCAGCCGCTCCACAAGTTTGCTGAGCCTTTGCTGACAGGTACCAGCGTGCCACCCAGGCCTTACATGCGTGTGCAACATGCAGAGGTTTGCAATGCTGTTGATTTTGTAAATCTGTGTGATCCTGCCAATGCCCTCAGTGGCGTCACTTTTCCATCCCCCTTGTTCTGCAGGCAATGTTTGCCAACCTCTAGAACAAAGATTCTCAGCGGGGAAAGGGGGGCGGGCGGGGCAACAAGTATTTGCATGCAGACACACATCATATGCTGTCCATACTGGTTTATGCAGCCTGGTTTGCACGTGCACGTTATCACAGTCACATGTGGTGATCTGCCATGCAACACCAACCTGATGTACAACCTGATATTACAACTCGTGCAGGAGCTTCTGCCAGAAAACATCAGCAAGCTGGACCAGCCATTCCCGCTCCAGCAGATGCAACAATCTTACGCAACATAAGCACATTGGCGCGCTATGTCTCCAAAAACGGCCCTGCCTTTGAAGAGATTGCCAGGACCCGCAACGCAACAGACCCTTCCTTTGCATTCTTGCGTGGAGGTGAGGGTTCTGCATACTACACTTGGAAAGTTCAGCAGCTATCCGCATCCCCAAATCAGGTCCAGAGTGCATCAGCAGTGGCTCGGCGCTCAGTGCCCCTGACAGCAGACGACAGAGGCAGTGCTCTCGGTGAGACTGCTCTACCCTCCTCAGCATCTCAACACCCCTTGGGGCCCATATTGCAACCCCCACCAGAGCCAGTTCAATATTCCGGCTTTGTACCCTCTGGCAGCCAGTCAGCTCGACCCAACTTGACAGGCATAGCAGAAGGTGACAGGTCACGCCTGAAGAACCTGCTGGCTAGCAACTTCCAGCAGCCTTCGGTTCAAGCTGAGAACAGTCAGAAGTCAAGCTTGCAAGCAGGGCTACAGCACAGGGCACCTGCCCCTGCAGCTGCTGTTACAGCTGCACAAGGTGTGTCAGCAGCATCAGCCCAAGCAATGGTGGCCGCTATGGCCAATCGCTTTGCCAGCAGTGGCGCACCACAGCTACTTGGCATCCCACAAGGGGTCTTGGAGCAGGCCACCGCAAAGCCACTGCCCACAACCACCCCACCGCTGGACAGGCCAGCTCCAACACGGTCAATAGAGGAGTGGCGGCCTGCTCCACTGCTGTGCAAGCGCTTCAATGTGATGGACCCTTACAAGGGCAAAGCTGACAGGACAGTGCACATGTCTCGCTTCAAGACTGACTACCTGGCCTTGCCTGACACCATGGCAGCTGTTGGGCAGCAACCATCTGCACCTCAAGATGCATTGACAAGTCAACCTGATGCTGTTCGGCAACAGCAGCCAGAGCAGCTGCAGCAGCAGCTTCCACCCCCTCCCCAGCAGCACCCTCAGCAGCTGAAGGCAGGGCAACCTCAGCAGCAACTGCCAGGACCGCCACCGCGTTTCCAAGACGTTTCTGCTGCCGCTGCTGCTGTAGATGAGCAGCCGCAGGATGGCGCTGCAATGGCGGATGCTTTCTTGAGCTCACTGGGTATGGAGATGGCAGCTGCAACAAGCAACCAGGAGGAACCTGGTCCTCAGGGACAGAACCAGCAGGTGCAGATAGAGCAAGGGAGTGAGTCTGATGCAGGGGCTTCCACAGGTGAGAGTGTACAGCATGACAGCCTGTGTGCCTACTTCACACCATCCTGGGCTCATTGCTGCAGCTGCTTATACCTTGTTGTTAATGCTGTGTTAATCGCTTCCCATCATCTGCTGGGAGACTCATGTGGCTTCTGTTTGCCACATGTGTGCCTCTTGGATGGACCAGCAGCATGTTTACTGCTGAGCATCTCCATGGTCTCAGACCTGTCCACTAGCCAGTCACCATCGTTTGCATATTGCAATGCAGAGCGACAGCAGGCAGCACTTGAGAAGCCCATTGACCTCTTCAAGGCCATCTTTGAGAATGATGATGAGTCATCGGAAGATGAGCCGGAATCAGTTGCAGAGGCAGCCCCCACCTCTGCCCGCCAGCAGTCAGCTGCCGCCTCAGCTTCCTTGCTTGCTGACAGATTAAATGCCAGCTCTGCCCCTGCTGCTCAAGATAACCAGCGGCACACAAATGGTCAGCTGCCTGTTTCTCAGCTACACACGGAATTGCTGCAGCAGCTGCCATCAAGTCGCAGGGTAGGCAGTCATCTACAGCAGCAGCTGCAGCCAGCAGCCCCAGTACAGCCAGATGGAGTGACTGCACATCAGTCTGCAGCTGAGCAGCTAGTCAGCAGGATACGGCAGTCTGAGGACTTGGGCAGTCATCGCAGCTCCAAGAAGAAGCGCAAGCACAGAGAGGATGGCGAAGACCAGCCGCACAAGAAGAAGCATAAGAAAGAGAAGGACCGGAAACACTCAGGTACAAGATGCATGGCACATGCACATCTGCTGATACGCGTCACGATGCAGGGATGACTTGGTCCATATGCAGCCCTGTGTGTCGCGCATTGACAATCAGTCAACATGCAGTTTACCAGTAAAGCTCAATCATTGAAATTATCTGCAGTGGTGACACGTCATTTGTAGTTTGCTGAACCCCTCCATATTGTTTGCAGGACGTCACAAGGTCAAGAAGAAAAGCAAATCCGCTAAGCTGTCAACTGCAAGTGCTGAACGGAACTTCTCATCTACTGGCTCTGAATCTGCGTGATTTGCCTATTCTGTTTGGCTATCCGGAATAAAGACCAATGATAGGGTGTGTGTCAAGTACAGACCTCTGTCTGATTTTAGGTATAATGATTAAATGTTTGTTACCGTGACGCTACACAATTTTAGTCTGGCGATGTTGATGCATGTGTTTGGCAGACCAGAATGGGTTTTGTAATCTGTACAGTGTAAGTGCAGACACTGTCGCAATGTCTGTACTGTACAGAAGCATACATAGAAGGGCTTGCCGAGGGCACAGCCGTATTCCCCAGAATCTGTCATCAGCCGCATATGCTCATACCCACAAGCAAATACCTAAAGAGCTAAGCAACGCAGAGTGCTCGGACTTATGCCGTTCTCACAGCTACAGCAGTGTGCAGAGAGAATCACTGCTGACATGTGGCAGATACTCTGCCTAAAAAGTTGGCATGCCAGGGTAGCTGCTGAGTGAGTACAAGATTCGGATCAGTATGGTACATGTGTCATCAAAGATATAGCAGCTCAGCATGTATCCAGCGAGTGTCCACTGTTGGCCAGTCAGGCACAGCAACATCCAAGCCTGCCCTTAATAAAGCATCATTGTAAAGCACAAGACTGCTCTCTTGACAGGGCAGCCAGCGTTGCAGCACTAGCTGCCAATAAATCTGGAGCTTGTGAACCAGGAAAAGCAACAAGTTCCAACATAATTGAACGCAGCACGTAAGAGTAAGATGGCGAGACATTTGACACACAAGCAGATTGAGTGTTCATCCTTTCTGCAGAGTCTGAGCTCTTCAATCTGATTCGTTCTTGCTTAGACACCTGAGCACTTCATGTGTCTAAGAGCTTTGTAAGGATAAGGCTTGAATTAGCTGCTAAGCCAGTGTTTTATTGGGTCCCATTTCATAGTCAATACAGCAAGCAGTACCACCAGCAATCCAGTTGCAAATAGCCCTGCAGCACAGACTCACGCGTCAGCTCACAGGATTGGGCTGAAGAAAGCCCATCAGTGAGGGTTGTGTACAGTTACATAGAGACTCACATCTCAAGGAGACAGCAGGGGCTGTGACAGCTTGTATTTCCTCAGCGCTGGTGGCCGCCTGCAAACAATCTTGTCAGATATGCTGTGACTGCAAGATATTGTACAGCAAGAACACGATTTGCAATTGGAGCTCACCAGCCCTTCAATGGTTTCAGCAAGGTCCTCTGGTCTCTCAGGATGGCAACTGGCAGCATCCTGCACTTGGGTGTCCAGAAGTGCAGCTTCCTCCATGTTCAGCACTGCTTTCCTTTTAAACCTTTCAGCGTGCTTTGTTGGTTGATTGGATGCTGCAGTACTTGCATTGTTGGAACTATTCTGGTGAAGCGCTGTCTTTCTGCTCCTAGGAGTCTTGGGGGTGGAGAGTACATCTGCAGTGGGGTTGTCCTTCACAACCCATTTTGCAACCTCGTCAGCGGGAAACCAGTACTCTGTATCATGTGATCGACCTTGACTTAAACGGCATTTTTCTTGCGCCTAGGCGTGCCAACGACCTTGCCAGTGTACTGTGAGTCGCTTTCCTTGAATATGTCTAAAGGGATGGCAACAGAACGACCCACCAACGAAACAGCAGGGCTTTGCGTCTGCTGACTGGCCGCCTTACGTCTAGGCGTTGCGGGCATGTTGTACACGTTGTTACTTATGATGGGGGTGTTCACGAATCTGTCACTTGCTATTTGACTACGACGTTTGTGGTTTGAAACCACTATTCATGACGTGCCAAACATGAGAATGACTCTGCATACATTCTCCGGTGAGGCAGTAGCACGCCGTTTTGCCCCGAGCAAGCATCTGCTAGAGCCTCAGCTTTTCAATCAGTGTCTGCGACACGCTAGGAGGCGTTGATGGCTGCTGCGCACGGTCACTCAGTGCATCCCCGGATATGCTTTCTGCAGACGCCAGCAGCACAGGTCTTGCTCATGCGTGAACAGAACTACAGGACAAGCACTTGATATCTGCATGTGCACGCCTTTGTTGCAGTGTTTTGCTTGACATATTTCATCTGTTGCCCTGCTTGAATACAGTTCTTGCAAATACTGTTGGGTATGCTATCCAACTTGATGCAGGTGTCTTAGACAAACTCAGTGGTCCCTGTAAACACGATTTCTCAACCCACAGATGCTAGACACTATACCTATGTATTTCACCCAATAAAAGCTTCTAAAACAAGAAATCGGTCTTTGAGTTGCCCTTCTCCTTTGACTTGCATGCTGCGGCAGCCACAATGCGTTTGTAGAAGTTGCAGGAGATGAATGATTGTTAGCTGAACAGCAATGCCATGATTTGTTCAAGCTTGGTTTGATCTGCAATGCCATGCACAACTTCGCGGCATATTGGCCATGTTGACTACAACAAAGGTGTGATGGCGTACTATGCACCTAGGTAGGCAAGGCCTTGAGTTGCTGCACATGCAAAACTGCAACGAAGCTGACCCGCCATAGTAAACAATTTACGTAGTTGACTGGCATTGGCTGCGCATGCAATATTGCAATTTGCCATACATTGCTAGGTAACATGCCACCATCCTGTATTTCTGCTGTTTAAATTGCATGGCATCCATGCAGCTGAGCAGAGGTGGGGTGAGCAGTTGCCGGTGAGCTATTGGAAAAGTGTTTAAACGTCAGACACAGGCTAGCAGATTGGACCTGTTAGATCCCATGACTGATTAACTTTACAAATTAGACACCATAGCACACTGACCGCAAGCCAGTGCGCTGCTTGCCGTAGACTTGTTTGCAGATGTCAAGAGCCCTGAGCACACAGCAGAGCCTTGAGCACACAGCAGCACAGGCGGCAAAGTGATTGAAGAAGCACCTGACCTGCAGAAAATGGCGATATGCATTTTGTTGCAACTGTAGCTCTATCGAGAGCATTGCTGTACTATTTTGTATGATACAAAGGTGGCAAAATATGCTCATGGTGAGCACAACAGCTGCGAGCTCTTGACACTTAAGTGTTCCAAGGCTTTGCAGTGTGCAATCATGGAATCATGCTGCATGTTAGTCCAAGCCGTCCTGCAGGCAGGCTGGTATCGTAAACATGCTTGACCACAGCTCGGGTTCTGAGCACACAAAACACCTTGCTTAGACCATCTAGCAAACAGACCACATATGTCATTGTCACAACTGATGATGCATGGAGGAAAGATGGTCAGGACCATGTGAGCAAGCTCAGTGCGCTTCTGAGTACACACACAGCTAAGAGCTTGGCAAATCAGCGTTCTGACAATGTGTCTGCCAGCGGGGATGGGATGCCCAGGGCATTGGAGAAGACCCAGGATGACCTGACCAGCTGCCCCTGTGTACGCTCACTGAGGTGTTTGATGTTAGCAAGCTGCCCATCCAAGCTTTTGCTCTGCCTTGAAAGAGCTGCAGTGTCCATGACGAGCGCCTGCACCCAAACGTAAGCTTTTTCTGGGGAGGGCAGGGCTGTGTTGAATTCCAACATAGCGGCACTGACATGCAGCGGCATTGGATGGCATATGCAATCTGCAGACTGGACGGGATCTCAAGGCCTTGTCTAGTCTGTGGGCAAGCCATTTGCTGGTGTGAAATGTGACTTGAAAACAGCTGGTCTTGAAACGTTTGAAGCCAGCAACAAGGCAGGAAGCAATGCATGCTGGCAAACAACAGCAGCAGTGGCTGTGACGTGGATTTGCAAGCAGTGCAGGCTGCAATCTCCATGCCAAAACGAGGCATGCCAGTCTTTGGGAAGCATGTACGCTGAATGCAGGGGCTCAGACATTGTGCTCTGCATGCATACCCTGATGATGTCCTCCACAGACTGGGCATGCCTTCCTTGGTTCTTTGAGGCTGTGGTCACCTGCAAGCAGCATATCACATCATTTATTCACTCAGTCATCCACTACGGGCATTTGCTTCCTGAGGGTCAGGTATGAACAGTCCTGAGAAGCTCCCTGTATGAGGCCCTGTTTTGGCAGTCAGCATATCAACAATACGTCTGTTGGTGTATAGCTAGCTCCCTGCATGAGGTGATGTGATGAGTTGACAGTGTGACGGATACACTATCAGTTACACATACACTGTCAGTTACATCAAATAGCTAGCATACATCTCTAGATGTCCTTCACAGCAAGCCTTCTATTTACCCCCGTGTTGACGAAAACAAGGCAGTTTTTGTGGAAGAGCCTTCGTGTCGCTCACATGCCATACCGCACAAAGTGTGCATGCTGCTCTGCCTCCTTGTTGTAGTGAGACTTTGCGCTCTGAGTGTAGCATGCGCTGTACTGTGAATAGTGGAAGTGGACTATTGTGTGTGTTGTCAGCTATGTCAAGTTGCATTTGTGCTGTGCGTCTCACTTGGGTGTTACACTACCAGGAACAAAGCACAAGTGTACAGCAAGTTAGAGCAGCAGGTTTGCCTTACAGTGCGTTGAAATGCTCTTGACTAGAAGCAGGCTGCATCTGTATGTTGTTTCATCACAGCAGGTGTCATTGCAACAGAGCAGTGTGGCACAGCCAGCATCACCTTTGGTCTTGGTTCCAATGGTGGAGGTATCAGGGATATCAGGGATATCAGACCAGATGCAAGCATAGCAGGAGATGCAAGCATACCCAGGAGATCATCTTGCCATGCAGTCCTACAACTTTCGACCGCACTAGTCCAACAAACAAAGCTGCGCCCATGCTGTTGTGCTGCAGTAAGTGGTGTGACATGCAGCAGTGAGCTTACCCTGTCTTGCAGTGCCTTGAGCTGGGCCTGCAAGGGAGGCACGCGCTCCAGCTGATCCAGGCGACCCTCCTGCTGCTCCCTTGCCTTGTCAGCACTCCTGCACCAGTGGGCCAGCTGGCGTACATCTTCTGCCAGGGTGCTGGCGCTCACTGCCACTGCTGATGTCAAGCTGGATGCTGACTCACCCTCTGCAGCAAAGAGCGCTTACAGATGCAAAGGTGTTGCTGATGCTTGACTCAGGTGATGCCAGAGCACAGGTGACTTTGCTGATGGGGCACAAACACAAGACATTGATATTGTGGCTGTGACTCCAAAAGCTCCTAAGAACAGCAACAAACCACTTTCATCTTGCATTCGAATGCAGCTGGCTGCTATCAAGGGAGTACTGCCTCTGTGTAATGGATCGGCCGCTTCAGCTGTTGGCTTCATGGTGCTCAGTGTGTTGCGACCCAACAGTAGAAGCACGCAGATTGTGATTGCATTTGAGATAATCTGCTGTAACCATGCAGTTAGTGAGAGGACTTTGTTGGTGATGGGCGCAATCATGGAACTGCTGCAAGTTCAAAGCAAAGAGGCTTAAGTTTAAGACATGTGTCTAAAGGGATATTGCTTGTTGTCCATGCATGGATGGTGGATGACCCCATTGAGCTAGGCAGACCTTGTCTCAGGTGGGCCAGATCAGCCCGTAGAGACAGCATGTCCTTGTATATCAGGCCCCCTTGCTCTTTCACGCTCTCCCGCAGCCGCTGAGCCACAATGCGCTCGATCATGGGCGGCACTAGATTATCTATCATATCCCTGGCCATGCACTCACACGCCTCCTACAGTCAAGGCACTAGTGTTGCAGCTTTATCTATCAGGCAACATACAGGGAGATACACACTACAAGGCTTCCTATCTTCACCAAACAAACCAAGCTTTACACTCATCACCACTGAAGGGCAAAGTTAATCACCTACGACAAGACCTGCTGTATGATTACAATGCTGCAATGTGCTGAAATCGGCTGAGACACCGTCGAGGATGCCATGGTTCTCAGGGTTGCATTCAGCACATTTCAGTCAAAGTGGGTACCTGCATGCTGGTCTGAGAGTCAGCAACAGCACGCTGTGCTATCTGCTCAGCTGCTTCCCGGCCTCTGGACTCAGCTTTGTTGACAGATGCGTTGCTGATGATCCTTGACAGATCGCTCCAGCTGCTTGGTCTGCAGGCTTTGTGTGTGAGCGGCCTCTGAGGCTTGCTGTGCAGCTGCTGCCTGACGCTGCTCCAAGATCTCAATCTTGGCACTAACACGAGCACACTCATCACGAGTACAACTCTGAGTGTTGTTCTGCATAAAACAAAAACGTTGCAGCAGTCCAATTCAAATGAGCAACATGTCTGTCCTCAGGTTAGCATCTACAAGCAATCTATACAACAAAGGGTATTCTAGGAGACATGGCAAGCCACCATTTACCAAATCTTTTGCAATGTGCGGATACGTTTAGGACTGAGTCTCAGTGTGTGCAGTGTGATGACAGGCAACCCTGGCCCATGCATTGTACCTGACAATCTTGCATGAGGGCATACATATGATCGAAGCGCTGCTGCATGTCTGCCATCTTTCGTGAGGTATCATGGCGGATCTCATTCAGAGTGGCAGCCAGGGAGTCCCTCTCTTGCTTCACAGACTCTGCAGCATGCAGCAATGCATCCTCTGTCTCTGAAACTCATTGCATGCAAAGACAGAAAGGCAAAAGCATCTGTAATCAAGATGACTCACCCAGCTCCTCCAGAAGTGCATCTGACAGTGTCAGAAAGCCTTTCTGCAAAGCATTGACCTGCACAATACAAGGTGGTGCTGCATCATCGCGAAGAAACTACAACAGAGACAGGCAAGGACAGGAGTATGCACCTGTACTGATAGATATTGGACTGCCTGTATTGACTCAAAATCAGCAACGCCTTTTAACTGCAGCTGCAGGGTCTGCACAAATGCACACCTTCTGACTGTATTCATATTGACGTCGAGAAATGAAAAAACTGCATAAGAACCACGCCGCGCCTTGAGTGTGTCTTTCAAGTTGTGCAGAACTTTGCCCCCATACGCTTTGCCTCTGTGCACTGGTACCTGCACCTCAGCTGGCGTTGAAAACTGGAAGTCAACCGTCAGGGACACAGTGTAAGAGCCTGGATACGTGACATACCAGGCTGCGCAATGTGCCGTAAGGGTCGACGTCAGGCTTGGGCGCCCAGGCCATCGCTGCCTGCTTGCTAGTGTATTTCTGCGAGCTGCGGCGAAGCGCACTCTCGAAGCTGGCTCTTCTCCAGGAAGGAAGAAGGGTAACGCTCATCTGTAACGCACGCTCGTTTCGTTCTGATCTCGTTTCGTTCTTGATCTCCATGCATACCGCTGGATCGAACATATAGCAATCGTTCGTACAAGTCATTTTTACTCTGGTCAAGGCATGCTATTGATCCGTTTGCAAGTCGCCAAGCTCTTAGCTGGCAAATTTGTCGTCTCCGGCCCTCGTGCGTGGTCAACCAACTGTGTACAAGCTTCTGGTTAGTCTTGATGACGTCTGCAGGAGTCAGGATCTGACACTGCGGCCCAAGTGTCCTATCACCTCACGGCCAATTTGTCTATTGTAGGGTGCGCATACCAAGCGAATCGCTCGTTGGTGCCGTCCAGAGTGTTTGACGTCTCTCGACAAGGCATCACCACCCGTGTACAGCTATCCGCTGCCGCTGTCAGAGCAATGTCAGCAGAGGCTCCAAAGCAAATTCCGACGCCTAAGGCGCAGAAGGTACTTTAGAAAATGCGTGTATTCACGACAAACGCAATTTGGCCTGGTCCAAGGCTCCTGCTGAGTTGGCCACCTGTGCCCAGGTGAAGATTGCCCTCTGCCAACTTGCAGTCTCTCCAGACAAAGAAATGAACATTCAGAAGGCACAGCAGGCCATCAAGGTTCGCATGCATTTCACAAGCCTTGCAATGTTGGCCAGCAACATCACACACTTTTGTGCCTGTCTGAAGCCGAAGTCAGATCTAAAATCAGCATCTTCTGCAGTGCGCGTGAATGCCCTTACAGGAAGCTGCTCAGGCAGGTGCTAAGTTGGTCATCCTTCCAGAGATGTGGAACTGCCCATACTCCAATGAAAGCTTCCCAAAGTATGCAGAGGACATTGAAGCCGGGAAGTCTCCTTCAGTCTCTGCAATGTCAGAATCTGCAAAGGAGGCTGGCATCACGCTTGTTGCCGGATCAATACCAGAAAGCAGCAGCGGCAAGCTATACAACACCTGCTGCATCTTTGATGACCAAGGGAAGCTACTTGCAAAGCACCGCAAGGTAGACTCTGTGGCGCTGCAGCTGCTGCAAAGCTTGTCAATATAAACGGCGACCCAACTCACTGATTACAGACTGTCACTGCCAATGCCTCATGTGCTCTCTGGACAGTGCCAAGTTTGAGAACTTGTGCAGGTGCACCTTTTTGACATTGATATACCTGGGAAGATCACATTCAAGGAGTCAGAAACATTGACTCAGGGCAAAAGCTTCACTGTTGTGGATACGCCGGCCTGCCGCATGGGCATCGGCATCTGTTACGACTTACGCTTCCCAGAGTTAGCAATGGTCTATGCACAGCGAGGTGTGCAGCTCATTGTGTATCCAGGTATGGCCGCTGACAAGCTGGCAGTGCTGCTGTGTGTCAGCCAGCACCAATGACGTCAGTCAGCTCATTGATCAGCTGATGTCACGCAGTAAGCCTTTGCATGATCACCACTACTCCCTGGCAACATCCCAGCTGAATTGCTGGCCAACACGCATTGTTCTGTTGCCCAGTGCTGACGCTGCACAGGGGCTGTAGCTGCAGATTACAGCCTTTCTCTGTCATACAGGCCATGCCTTGAATATTTCATTTCAGCATAAAGCAACCCATGGCAACTTTCAGGTGCGGCAACTGAGATGTCCGTATTGCATGCAGGCGCCTTCAACATGACAACAGGTCCAGCGCATTGGGAGCTGCTGCAGAAAGCTAGGGCAGTTGATAATCAACTGTTCATAGCCACCTGCTCACCAGCCAGGGACGCAGGGGCAGGCTATACAGCTTGGGGTCACTCTATGATCATCGACCCATTTGCTGCCATCATTGCCCAAACAGAGGAGAAAGCTACCATAGTGCATGCTGAGCTTGACTTTGCGCAAGTTGATGAAAGACGGCAAAACATGCCATTGTTCAAGCAGAAGAGGTTTGACTTGTATGGCTTGGTAGACAAGACTCTCCAGTGAGAGACTGCACAAACACACTGCATCCCATACATACTCTGAGTGGCAGCTGTCAAGCACCAGCAGCGGCAGCAGCAGCAACAGCAACAGCAGCACTTGAGAGAAAACTCAGCAGGACAAATGCTGGCTCAGCAGATGGCCCATTGGACCAGGGCTTCTTCAGCCGACAGCCTTTGCTGTGGCAAGACCAAAGTTCCAGTTTGCTGAGCTGCGCACACAAAGTTTGGTCTGTTTGATGCTGATATTCACACTGCCTTCTGCCAAAGGGATAACTGTTGGAGATGGGCCTGTCCATCTTGTTGTCTCTGTAATGCTGTGGTTGGTTACAGAGTGGGAGTACTTACCTGTACTTGGCCTATCCTGTGCTTCACTTGTGCTTACCTTGCGTTAGCCCTCCATCACGTTGCAGAGCTTTCTCGCCGGACACACCACCGTTTCTGCACAGCCAGATGTGCTGCCAGCTGTACTTTGCACATGTGAACCTACAAGTCTAGACATGCACACGGTCAAAGGAGCTTCATGCAGTTTTGCAAGTGCCATTACACTTTGCTCTGGACAATCTGCTCAGATGAATGCCCTCAATACAGAACAGCGCTGGACCGGGATAGGAGGTACTGTACAAGACATTGCTTGCTTGACATTCAGGAGCAAGCTTGCTGCTGTACATGTAACATGAGATGAGATTACAGTCTGAGCCGATTCTATCACATGACTGCACATGATAGACATCATGCGCAACGTTGCTAAGTCGGCTTGCATGCTGGAGCCATGCTGTCCTGTGAGATGCAAGGGATTCAGTCCATGTACTGCTTCAGCCCTCAGGCATTTCAATGGGGATTCGGTAGTCCCTAATGGCTGGTTGCATCCCCAGGTAGCGTCTAGACTAGCCTTGTTTGCGCCGCTTCCTAGTGCTGATGTGCGCTTGGACCCTCCGCAAGGTATCAATCACTTTCAGGGTTTTGGATTGGAGATTTGGTGGCAACAGGCGAGCATTGCTTAGGAAGACCTAGCAAGACTTGTTGAACATCATGAACAAGCTCAGTGGGGCTGGTGCGTTGTGGTCTTTGTGTTGGAATGGCTTACGACGACTACGCCGATGCACAATGGTCAATATATCCTTACTGCAGGCCCTCGGACCAGACCTGGCGGAGCAAAAGCCAAGAGGCGAACAAAGCCGCATAAGAAAGGTCGGTAGGCCTAACCAATGCCTGGAATATTCGCTGCAAAATCAAGTTGCTAACATAGTTGTTCAATGCAGTTCCCCGTCCTGATCACGCTCCCATGAAAGCAAGGGAACAAGCCTCTGAGGATCCTGGCAGTGATAGTGAAGAGGACTTCTCTGACAGTGATGACGAAGGAACAGACGGTTACAAAAAAGGTACATGTTAGCACAATATGCCGGCATGAAGCTCTATTCAGCATAGTGTTAATTCTCACAAGTGGGACACCATATCCAACTGGGGTTTGAGCTCATTGCAGGTGGTTACCACCCTGTCAAGATAGGGGAGCTGTACAACACAGGGCGCTATGTTGTTGTACGCAAACTAGGGTGGGGCCATTTTTCCACTGTATGGTTGGTGCGAGACACAGTCTCTGGTAGAGAGGGAGCCATGAAAGTAAGCTGCCAAAGTCATTACACCACATCTCTCTTTGCTGGTGAACTGCTTTTGGCAGGCAAAGGCAGCTTCCGCACTCATCTGTGCATCATGCTGTAGGTGCAAAAGAGCGCACAGCACTACTCAGAGGCTGCTCAGGATGAGATCAAACTGCTGTCTGAGATCCGTGATGGGGACCCAGATGACAACGCGCATTGTTGTAGGCTGTATGACTGGTTTGAGCATACAGGCCCTCATGGCCGGCATATTTGCATGGTCTTTGAGGTGCTGGGAGACAATCTGCTGTCACTCATCAAGCAGTATGACTATCGGGGCATACCCATTCCTGTTGTCCAACGCCTTGCCAAGCAGATCCTCACAGGCTTGCATTATCTCCACACGGACAGGAAGATCATTCACACTGATCTCAAGCCTGAGAACGTGATGCTGACAGAGTCTGTCAAAGAGCGCAAGATGCGAGAGCAGCAGCCAGAAATCACCCAGCCTCCCCCTCCCAGGCTGCAGCTTGCTTTCGGCCCCCCTCTGACAAATGGTGCTGCTCCGATCAGTTCTTCTGGCCTGACTAAGAATCAGAAGAAGAAGATCAAGAAGAAGCAGAAGAAAGCAGGCACAGCAGTCAGCGGCGACAGTGCGTCACAGGGGCCCACGCCCAGTGGTGACTCCTGCACAACCAATGTGTTGAAGACAGACACGCAGGACAATGCTGACTCAGCTACGACCCACGCAGAGGGTGCTCCTGCCACAGGTATACCTGGTTGCATCGTGGTACATGTTGATTTGTTGTGTGCAATTTTGCTGGCAAGGCACAAGCAGCATGCCCATGTGCACAAAACAGTAGCTTTCTTAGATCGCCATCATCTGCTTACACGGTTTGCATCATGTAGGAACAGCAGAGGTAGAGAAGCCGGCAGACAGGCAGGTTGCCAGGGATCAAGAAGCAGTGTCCTTGTCCCTGGAGGAGAGATTACTAGCTGCTCAGTGCAAGATTGTAGACTTTGGCAATGGGTGCTGGACGAGTAAGCATTTCACAGATGACATACAGACAAGACAGTACCGCTGTCCTGAGGTGGGTCTAAGCTCCTCTGCACTCAACGCCTGTATGTGTATAATGTTGCCTGCAGCTTCTGCTTGAATGCTGCTCTCCTCACCAAGAAGCATGCATGCTGTTGTTTTCATGTTACCAGCATATGCAAGCGGTGATGTTGTCAATTGCAGGCTTTAAAACCATAATCTCCATTGACCCATGTCCTGTGCATTGTGCAGGTGCTGTTAGGTGCCAAGTATGACACTGCAGCAGACATGTGGTCACTAGCGTGCATGGTCTTTGAGCTCATCACTGGAGATCTGCTGTTTGATCCGAGAAGCGGCAGGGACTATGACAGGTACAATTCTAACAGCCCCATGCACAGCATCTCATGAGCATTGGGGGCCAGGCCAAACATAATGTGCAGCAGTGCAAGTCATGTGTCAAGCTCATCCATGTAAAGTCTCTCAGCTTGCCTCTTTCAGCATGTACTGCATTTGTGCAGGGACGAGGATCATCTGGCACTGTTCATTGAGCTGTTGGGGCGAATGCCCAGGCGCCTTAGTAGTACCGGCAAGTATGCCAAGGACTACTTCAATCGCCATGGCGAGCTGCGCCACATCAAGAAGATGCGCTTCTGGCCTCTTGACAAGGTCTTGAGCGAGAAGTATCACCTGCCTGTGGATGAGGTACAACCCTGCTGACGTCATTATACATTCTGCATTTGCGTGCAACGTTTTGTCTTCCACAGTAAAATAAAGGCCTGTCACTCTTGCAATGTTATTGTAACCGTAACAGTGACAGCCTGTGTAGTCATTGAATTTGCAAACCGTGTGGCAGTGTAGAAGACAGTCAGCTCAATCTTGCATCCCTGCTAATGAGGCATGTGTCATGCATCAATTTCACTGCAGAGAATGACAAGGCGTTTGCTGCTGTGCAGGCCCAAGGCTTGAGCAGCTTTCTGCTGCCCATGCTGGAGTATGCTCCCGACAAGAGGGCCACAGCTGCTGACATGCTGCGCCACCCCTGGTTGCAAGGCTGCCTACCCAAGATAGCAGCCTTGGACCTGAACAGAGAGGCAGCCAGTGACAAGCCGCACCGGCGCAAGTCCTCCCACTCACGCTCGGCGTCAGCATATGCTGCCAAGCGTTCTAGGTAGTCATCATGTCCAGCATGCAGCTTGTCAGGCTGACAAGGCACAGACCTGTTGTGCTGATTGGGTTGTCATCAGTGTCCTCAGCTTCAGTTCGACACAACTGCTGGGCTGTTTCCAAGCAGTGCCATCAACACTGGTCCCTGGCATGCCCGTGTCTGCAGACATCGCTATTGAATTGCTCAAGGAGTCAATGATCTGCCAAGAAGCCATCAAGCACAGCCATCTCAGTCACCCCTGCTAGTGCAAGCTTGCATAGAAGAGTCTGGCAATGAAGAGTGCGGTCACAAAGGCAAATGCCCTCACATGGAAGATGCACGCCTGGAACAGTGCCAAGAGAAGCTAAAATGTGAGGGGCAGAGGGTTTGGATGCCTGTTGAAGACTCTGCCTGACAGACAGTCAACGTGATGCCATTCGGATACAGCCAGCAGTCAGCTTTGTTGTTGAGAGTAAATTTCTGCTTCTGTGACTCCTCAAGACGCCTATGCCACCTGCAAACAGCCTAGACAGTGTTGGAGCCTGCTATGCACTGGACTGCAGATCACTTACATGTGCTCCTGCAGCAGAGCATGTTTCAGCCCACTAAACAACACAGAAGTTGTACTGCGATAAATCTGTCCACACAAGAGCCCGGAGCAGCAGCCAGTCCTGAGCATCTGTGCACTGCTTGTACGGCCTGCTTGTGCACCAATTTATCTTTCGTTTTGTCCTGTGTCTATTGCAAACATGTTCCAGATCAAGTTTGTTGATGGGAGAGGCCCTTTGACATGCTCTAGCATATCACACCATCGTGGTGGTCACTATGTCCCATGTGGTCACTGCCATGACATGCACGTTTTGCTTGCAGGTCACCTTCCCCTTCACCACCAAGCCAGAAGGAGCGGGCGCAGAACGGATGCAAAGCTGCCAATGAGCAGTCTTTGTCATCTGAGGCTAGTGATCAGACTGCAATGGCTGATGCAAATGGCGTTGTGTCACCAGAAGCATCCTCTCTGGCCAGGTGTGCATGACACTTTCACAGTCTAGAAGGGTGTACTTGCAAATTTCTGCTGCCTATCCAGGCAAAACCAATGTACATGTGCCATCAAGATGAATCAGTAAGGTGCCTGTGTCAGGAGGCAGGTCTTGTCAAGCTGTATGTTCAGCAATATTTCAGCTTGTGCACCATTGTACAACAGAAGCCTCAAGCATAAAAGCAGTTTCTCCATTCATGCTGAGCTGGTCTGTCGGATTGCAGTTCTGGGATCTTGCTGGATCTGCTGTCCCCTCAGGCCAGTACTGGCCTGGATGGTCTTGCTGGCAGTGCCATCCTGGTTTCCAAGTCAGATGCTCCTTCTGTTGCTGGTGTGGCTCGCAACACGCCCACCAAGCTCAAACAAGCTTGCGGCGAGGCTGATGGCGACTGGCACCTGCTGTGAAGACCTTCAACTTTGAGAGCTTTTGACTGTACACTATGTTCCCAAAATGTGACTTGTGCTTGATGGCTTCTTTGGCAGACATTGACTTCTGAACTCAATTGAAACTCAAATGAATGCGTGCTGGTGTGAGAGAACAGTAAGAGCTGTTGAGGTCCAAGTGTTGGTGTATGTTGATGTTTGCAGACGTTTGCAGACGTCTATAGTGATGCTGTACCATTGTGACGTTGCCTTTTGGAGGAATTCTGAGTGAGAATGTAACGTGATCCCGACATAGTGTTCGTGCCTGCTATCGATCATAGTCGGAATCCGTATGCTGCTGCATGCTCTTGAGTTGTGTCCTTATCACATATGCAAGGAAGTACAAAATTGTCTGCGAATGTAGTGTTTTGTCGCTGTTGCACAAACAGATATGACATGTACCAAACCTGTCGTTAAATCTACCATGTTACTATATTGGTGCCTGGTTGTGATGATCCTGTGCAGCCTGGGCGTTGGATTTACGCATGGAATACTCTTCCTCTCGTACTATTTGCGACCGCTTTAAGCCGATTGCCAAAGTATATGCGCCACAGCAGCTGTAGCCTAATTGCAGCTGGTCAAGTGATGCTGTGAGCAGTGTCGACAACTGACAAGTCCTTTGTGGGCAGGCTGCAGCTTGTATCATGCCAACAAGCACATGGTGGGCATCCATAGCCAAGAACCAGCTTGCTTTGCAACAGTGTCATGCTCAGATGTTACAAAGCTATAGCTTCTAATTCTTGTTCTTGAGGTACTCCTGAAGGACAGAGTGTCCCTCTGTCTCCTCGCCGTAGTCCTGCAAATCACCAAGCTTCAGGTCCATCCACCCAACAATGATCACAGCACAATTGAGCAGCTGTAGCACTGCATAACTTACAGTGACAACCACAGACGAGCACCCCACAACCTTGCGTGCCTCACCCTCCTGGTCAATCTTGCAGAGCTGCATGAACGGAACAACAGTTTCTTCATCCTGAACAGCGTACAGACGAGGTTTGCTGCTGGTGAGCACCGCACTTACCCCTGCCCACTGACCAAGCTGCTTTGCCTCTGGCACTGACAACAGGTTGACGTTGTTCTCAGCACATAGAGCCTCCACTAGCTTCTTGTAATCAGGCTGGTCACAGTCCTCTGCTAGAATGCAAAGCTGAGCTTGATGCTTCTCGATGGCGCGAGTTGTCTCTCGCAGACCACGGCAAAGACCATCGTGGGCCAGAGCCTTCTTAAGCACAAGCTTCACAGCTGAGTTGACGTCCATTGGCTCGCCAGGGGCGGGGGCCGCAGTCTCGGTGGCCACAGGGGCATCGGGAGTTTCTTCGCTACACAGATGAACAACGACGGTCGGTCATTCACTCTTGTGACCCCAACAAGCTCTAAAGAACAAAAAATGCTGCCGTAGAACTGATCACAGCCAGACTCACGTGTCAGACATATTGGTCCTCGACAGAAAGCTCTGTCTCCCTGTCTGGGTACGATGAGCCCGACTTGTGCGGGTGAACTGTGCAAGTATATGATTTGATGTCGGACAGTGCTGTAGAAACTGCTAAAGGTCAATCGGCGGCGAAACCCTAGAATTGGCTTCGAAAGCCGGTGTTCTTCTTCCTGTCTCAGTTGGCAAGTTCCGTTTTGAATTGCAATTGCAGTGACATCACAGTTGCATCTGTGCACACCTACGGAGATGGCAGGCCAGGGCGAGTCATGGACAACAATCGGTAGAGTCAGCTGCATGCGATCTCTTCGCTGCCATTGAGCTGCTTGTGCTTCTTCTGACGAGTCTGTTGTTTGTTCAGAGTCTGATCCTGGTGTTTTCACCGAGCTTATAGAAAACATGGGGGTGCAAGGCGTGCAGGTGACCTCTTCTCTGCACCACCGAATCGTACAGTAAACAATGAATGGTCGTGATGCTCCTGTGCTTCGCAGATGGAGGAGCTATATTCCTTGGACAGGGAGACACTATCGGTCCTTAGGTACTGCCTGCATGACTGTGGATGCTGTACTCCTGTGCAGGTCGGAGCATAGTGCTGAGCGATGGTGGATGTTCTGCAGACCAGTGTATGGGCTCATTTTCTTGTTTAAGTGGAAGCAAGAAAAGGACCCTCGTCCTCCAGAGTCTGACTATCATGGCAAGGTTTTTTTTGCCAATCAGGTCATCAACAATGCTTGCGCCACACAAGCTATCCTCTCAGTCTTGCTGAATTGCCCTCATATTGAGCTTGGTCAACAACTGACAGATTTCAAAAGCTTCACAGCAGATTTCCCACCTGATATGAAAGGTACACACCAGCGAGTTTTGCTTAACCTGTTTACACTGCATCACATGTTTTGTGCCAGCGATCTGATCAGCCAACAAACATTTGACTTAACTGTCCATGCAGGCCTGGCCATAGGCAACAGCGAAAGCATTAGACAAGCTCACAACAGCTTCTCACCTCCCCAGCCTATAGTGCCTGATGAAGCCAGAGCTGCTGACAAAGATGATGAAGCATACCACTTTATCTCATATGTACCTGTTGATGGAACTCTGTATGAGCTAGATGGTCTAAAACCTGGACCCATCAAAGTAGCAGACTGTACAGAGGTATACAGCTGATCATACGTGTCTGCCACTGTATTGTTATGATGCGCATGGTATGCACGACACAGTTTTCATAGCTGAGGGTATGATCTGGTTGCATGCACAGGATGATTGGCTTGATAAGGCAGTTCCAGCAATCACAGAGCGGACAGAGCGTTACTCTAAATCTGAGATACGCTTCAATCTGATGGCAGTCATAAAAAACCGCAAAGATGCCTACAATCAAGATATGGAAGCTCTACAGAAGTTGCAAGATAAGATACAGCTCAGGATGTCTGAAGAAGCAGGTACATGCACATGCCTTCAAGAAGCTCATGTCAATGCAGACAGCACAGCAGCTTAAAACAGCAACTGTGCTCCTGGCATCTGCTGGCACAACTGAGGCGAGTAACATCTACTGTTGTGCAGACAGCAAAGGCGCTGGCAGCATGGACACTGATGACGTGCCTGCTGGCCAAGATGCGCTGCAACAGAAGCTGCACCAAGTTCAGGAAGAACTCAGCAGGTCTGTCTGTTATGCTGTGCCATGTTTGCTGACGTTGTGGCCATGCAGTTCAGACACTGACAGGATGCTGTGTTTCTTCTGCTTCACCAGATGACAGGCAGTTTGCTCACATGATTCACGGCAGGGCATCAAGTGCTCACTGTGGTGTTGCTGACTGCAGGGTGCGGCAGCAGCTAGAGCAGGAATTCGAGAAGCGGCAAGACTGGCACAATGAGAACATTCGCCGCAAGCACAACTACATACCGTTTCTTTTCAATTTCTTGAAGATTCTTGCGGACAAGAAGCAATTGGAACCTTTGATACAAAAAGCTCGCCAGCCAAAAGAAGCTCTGCAGTGAAGGCTCTAAGTGTATGTTACCAGCTGTGGTTGCTTTGTTTTTGCACTTGCATAGGTCTGTGTAAGCTCCCCTACCAAACATGTCAACCCATGTGAGAGGAACCTGAGAATGTGACGGCTGTCATGCATTGCTGAAGTACCATGACCTGAACCTGACATACTTTTATTTACTGCAGCATTGGTACAATAATATGTCCCCAATATGATTTGCTGTTTCTCCCCTAATGGTGCTGTCTTTCTTGCCTAAACGCTGATCTTAACCCGATGTGTACTGAAACCATCAGCACCAAAACTTATCTCTACATCGCAGTGCTGAATCACAGTAGCTTGCAAGACTAGCAAGTAACTTGATTGCATGCTGCTGTAGCCACTGCTGCCAGAACAGTCGTCTGTATAAGATCATTATTATTGACATAGAGCTGCGTTACACCTCACAGATTTTATTATTACAAACTTGATCCATATGCTTTGCACATATTAATATAGCATGTCACCATAAAAGCAGACACATCATTAGGCAAAATTGGGGGCAGTGATAGCGAAGTCTCCTGTAGGTAGGAGGGTGCAAGGTGAGTAATACAGGACTTGAGCAAAAGCAGGTCCTCTGAGAGGAAGATGGCACAAATTGTCTAGCAGGCAAAGCCAACATGTTTCCTTAGCCAAAGCATACGCAACCAAAGCAGCAGTGCTCAAATCAGGGATTATCAGGAAAAGATCACCACTATGTCAAGATGCAACCCCTATCTAAAATACAGCGGATCAAACAGTCAGTCTGCCGAATCAACAGAGGACAATCAGTAGGACCCACAAAGCAGTACACTTCTTTATTGCGGATCTCAGTAGTCAGCAACATGAAGTCTGTGCCTGCCAGGATAGAGACTCATCAACTAGAAAAATCAGAATCTGTGAGTACATCATGCCATCCTGTGTTGGCATCAGACGTGTTTAACCCCAGCCATGACAGTTATGTCTCCAAAGCAAACATGGTGTGCCTTGTCTTGCAGGCTCATCTGTGCTAGACAATCTGCAGCAAAGTCCCACTTCTGGCTCTGGGCCTCCAGCTTTGAGCTTTTCCTTGGAACCTCATACCCTGTGCCTTCCTCCTGAAACATACCAGTTGCTGGGCCTGCTGTCTCATGTAAGTTTTTACACAGGGACGCTGTGCGCCCTTTTGCCGCTACCTTACAATGCCCAGAGCAGAGACAAGAGCCTTCTATGTGTTGCATTTCAGAGGCCCAAGCAGCTACAGGTCATTCATTCAAGGCAGCAAATGCAGGCTGTGCATAGTATCAGTGAAAATGATGGTCATGAACTGATCAGGCACAGAGGCCTACACAATCGTCCCAGATTGTGCATGTGTACTAAGTACTACTTGGACACACTACATTGTGTTTCCTGGGACGTCCGTTTAGAGACATAGTCCCTGAGCTACAATGCTTGGTAGGGCCTGTGTCATGTGGTGCATGACACAAGCAGGACACTCTAAGACACTACAGCACACAGGCTGCACCAGCTGATTGAGAACAGTTGGTCATGCCAGGACTTACCGTGCGCTTGCGGATGCATGCAGGTGAGCTGGCTGGCCAGTCAGCAGAGCGACTGAGGTTGGCACGGGCTGCGCTCTGCAGACATGCTCCACTCAGGTTGAGATCCCCCACAGACCGGCTGCACCCACTACGCCTCTTTGGTGCTTGAGCCTTGGGGCAGATGGAGCTTTGAAGGCCTGTCTGCAGCGTCAGTGCACGACGCACCCTGCACAGGTGGTAGCATACAAGATCAATGTTGCTTTGCCATTTTCTTGATGAAGCGCTCTCAGACATGATGTGAGAGTGTGTGAGCACCAAGAGATCTGTGCAAAGCATTGATGAGGTTGAGCATTCACAGCATTGCTACTGCGCACGCCGTGCATGCATGAAGCTGCTATCCTCATCATTGTAAGTATCAAGTCTGTCGCTATCATGATACACTGCAGCACAAGGCCTGGCCAGATCATTGGCATACGGCATCCACAAGTACGTACCTGACTTTCACCAATGTTCTTGTGCCTGGCGTAGAGCATATTGGCACTACAGGTTGTGCTGACATGATGTTGACTTGCATGTCGTCCATGCCGGCTGCAGAGCCCTCTGGTGACGCTGATGCACACTCCCTCAAACCCCTGAGAGGTCCATTTGCATCTTCCACACTTCTGCACCAAATGGACAAGTCAAAGATTTGCAACACAACAGCTCTTGACATGTACACGCTCCACCGCAACTGCTCCAATGCACAAATGATTGACAGCTCATCCAGGTCAGGCATGTCTAGCTGCAGAAAGCATGGAAGGGATATGTGTATGCCTGACTCTTGAGGAAGACAGGTGTTTGAAGATGAGCACCACAATTGGGAGGATATGGACAGACACACCTGGGCTTAGTGCTAAGAAAAGGTGACAGTTGAACGCTAGCAGGGCTTGAGCTCAGCTCCTTGAGAAAGGGCTCGATGACAGGCTGCAGCACACAGTCCACTTGCAGACCCTGCACCTCGATATGTGTACTAGCAAGGAAGTCTGGCTTGCAAACACACCGTGGAAGCGCCTTTGGGTGCCAGCAAAGCTGGACTAGGAGTTTGCTGCAGGAGATCAGGTGTCTCCAAGTATGGAGAATTTCTTGCTTGCAACCCAAGCCTTGACCCTGTCACCTCCTGCAATTCAGTGGAAAGCTGATGAACCTGGCAATGCAAGTGACAAATGTGGCTGCAGCCTAGATTCCTCCCAACATCTCAGGAGGACACGCTGGAATGCATCACAACTTGTCAGAGCAGCAGGCTGGAAAGCGGGTTGGAATCATCAGGAAGTGTCAGCAGAAAGCAAAGCTGCGCCCAACAGGTTGTATGCTGAGCATGCTGCTCAGCACAACACCTGACATAGGATTTTGTATTTTCTCACCTGACTGGTTGGAAACAGACCAAGCAATGGAGGTCTTCCGGCAACGTCTTCGCACAGACCTGTGCATTTTGACAACATTGCAGCTGGACAGAATCACCTGAGGCCCAACTTTTACATGCTTATAGCTGACGCAGTGCATGCCAACTTTGACAAGCGGCCAGTCGAAAACGTTGCATCATTGAACAACATCAGCAGCATCGCAAGCATATGATTTGATATCCAAGCTCGTATCCCTACCGGCTTTCAGATGCCTTTTTACAAACTTGGTCGCAAACTGTTTTCCAAACTGATCATTTTCCTTCTCCTTCTCGCTTATCGCTCCTGGGTCTTGATAGCAGATAGAAGGTGCGCTTACCATACTAGTGAAGTTTGCGCTTGCGAATTCTATCGTTGGTATCAATGATACAGAGCAGGCTATCAACGGTCTGTACACACCGCTGAACAACTGGTGATCACTTCACGCAGGTCAGCCAAGAAAGGGAAAGTTCACCGTCCAAGAGATAAACAAAGACAACCTCTTTGCAGTTGTCGCAGCCGGTGGCATTGCTGTAACCTTGCATTTGACGCATCGCTTGCAGCAAGAGACGTTGCTTTAGCGCGAAGCCAGACTCAAGGCTGAGCTCTCTCAAGGGCAGGGCGGCATTTAGGGTTCTGCCCCGTCACATGTCATGTGTCAATCAATCATAAAGCCTGCATGAATATGGCATGCGTCGGTCTGCGAGTCAGTTGTAACGTTGCATACAGGATCGTCCTGTGTATGTGCTGAGCACAACATGCAGCCTAGCTAGGCCTTAAGCAAGCTTGTCGATTGTCGCAAGTGTTGTTGAGACTGCATGCACCCTTGTCACAGACAGAGGGAAATACAGAGGCAGATGCAAGGTGCAAGCCTGCCGGACAGTGGCTTCTGATGTCAGGGTGGAAACATTGCACATGCATGCATATGCATACACATGCATGTCGAATGAGCTTTGGCATAAAATGCTCATTCATACCCTGCTGTCTCGTGCTCCGTCTCGGGAGCATGCTGAGACTTGGTGCTGAGACTTAGTGCTTGACCGAGGAGTGTCGTTAGATGCGGGACTGCCCGATGCCTCGCAGGCTTTCCGAGTCTGAAAGGTCATGCAACAGGACAATCAGCTGTCAAATGACACAGCTGCGGGTCAAGTGATCCACACTATGCTGCCACAGCGTTTATCCAACTTGAGCCAGACGGACATCGCACCTCTGCTGCCTCTGCCCGTTGTATATGAGCCGATTTCTGCTTCGCCAGCAACCGACCTTTCCTCACTGGAAACCAGCTATGAACCTGCCGTTGCTCAGCACGTCTTGGCGCTCTTGCAGTCTTGCGACACCTCCTACATGTGAGTTCCTCCTGAGCTTCGCAAGTAGATGCAAAGCAGAGTGATCATAATGCTGTGGTGCATTGCAGAGTTCCAAAGCAAGCAGGCGCATCAGCGCCGAATGTCAGGGCCCCAGTCAGCAAGTTGCATCAGGCCATTCGAAGGCTTGATCCAGGAGCTTTTGAAACCCATATGGCCGGTAAAGCTGGAGGAAGTGAAGTCAGGGCTCTAGCGATGACAATTCAGTCAAACGTCCGCTGGATCTGTTGCAGGACGACCAAGGCTTCCTGTTGAGTCCTCTGCAGCAGGAGAGACTGTTAGTTCTAACCGCCCAACACTTGCCACTGTGAGCCTGAATGCTGCTACATCAGACAGCATTGGTCAAGTGAGTCCAAAGATCATTGTACCAGCTTTGCTTCCTGTTGCAGCACATGCAGCTCTCTTGCTTCTGCAGTCCACTGTGTCCCCTGTTGAGCAGCGCAAGCCTAAAAGGACAAGGTCAGTTGTGCAAACCAAGCCAGAGTCATCGGAAGCCGACCTTGTTGGTAGGAACCTTTTGCTGGGCTGCAAAAAGAGTCTTGTACAATGCTGCTGAGTCACAGTCATGCTGCCTGCAGCTGGTTTCAATCAAAGCATGCAAAGTATCTTGGCCAAGCAGCAGTCCCATCAGGATAGTAGTCAGGAAGATGGTCCACAGGAGACTGACTCAGATGTAGATATTGATGGCATGAAAGAGAGTATGCCGAAGACTAGCATTCAGGACATCAGGGCACTGAACAATAGGCTTACAAAGCTGGCTCTAGCACACAGCGTTCACCTTGTCCAGTCAGACCAGCTCTTGCTTCTTCTTGATGCTTTGGACTCTACGATGCAGCAGGGGGACTCTTTGCTTGTTGGCACATGCGCACAGGTGAGATGTCTCATGCATTCACACGCCAAAGAAGCTGACAAAGAGATGCATTTTCTAGATGTAAGTTTACCTAGCATATATGCCTCTCGATTTGGTCTACGGTCACTATCATCCCAGTGGTGCCTGGATTTGCATTGCATCACAAGCCACCGTCAACAGTGAGTATTGAGGCTGCACATCAGTTGCTGACGCATTTTGCACCTTTGATGTGTTCATGATGCACCCCAATGCTGTGTCTATGTGCATGCTTGCTGTCACATGCTGAACTTGTATGCAGGACGATGTTCAAGAACAGGCGCAAATCCTGCTATCAGTGGAGGCCTGCATGGCTTGCCTGCAAATACTTGCTGCTCCTGGCATGCCCAAGCAAGTGTACAAGGAGGAGCTGATAGACAGGCTTG